>ERZ761602.1089-NODE-1089-length-52060-cov-4.710105_pt1 | contig 52060 bp, 36 predicted proteins | sample MGYA00512165_ERZ761602 | MGnify/ENA primary metagenome ERZ761602 (study PRJEB28899, sample SAMN02445085) | bioreactor sludge metagenome | biome: EBPR sludge; isolation source: Thorneside wastewater treatment plant | place: Australia: Brisbane, Thorneside...
ACGGACACCGTCTCCACGGACACCGTCTCCACGGACACCGTCTCCACGGACACCGTCTCCACGGACACCGCCTCCACGGACACGGCCTCGACCCCGCACGCGCGCCGTGACGCACGTGGGCGCGCGCGTGTATCGTTCCGCCGTGTCGAAGGAGCGGGACGACGCGGCGGACGCCGAGACCGACGAGCCGTCGAAGCCGTGGCGAAGCGAGATCTTGATGAGCGACGCCGTCGGTCGGCTCATCGAGTTCTGGGGCTTCAAGCGGAACATGGGCCGCATCTGGACGGTGCTCTTCCTCAGCGATGCGCCGTTGACCGCCAAGGACCTGCAGGAACGTCTGCAGCTCTCGAGCGGCGCGGTGTCGATGACGGTCGCCGAGCTCGCGCGCTGGGGCGTGGTGAAGAAGGTCTGGGTGCAGGGCGACCGGCGCGACTTCTTCGTCGCGGAGGGGAACTTCTGGAAGATGATCTCGCGGGTGCTCGCGGAGCGTGAGCGCGTCGAGATCCTCGAGGCGATCGACGCGATGGAAGAAGCGCTCGAGTACGCGCGCGCGAAGGTCGAGGTCGGCGACGAACGGGAGCGCCGCCGCGCCCTGCGTCAGGTGGAGCGCATCGAGCAGCTCCTCGAGCTCGCGAAGCTCGGACGCCGCTTGCTCGACGCGTTGCTCCAGGGCGCGCGGGTCGACGCGACTCCGCTCCTCGGGGTCCTCCTCGGATCACGCGAATGAACGAATCTCCCAGGCGCGACGAGCTGCACCGCCTGCTCGAGCACCGCGTGACGCGGAGCGTGCTCGCGGTCTGCATCGTCGTCTCGCTGCTGCCGTTCGGGTGGGTCGGCGCGCTGCAGACGCTCTTCCTCGTCGTCTTCGGGCTCGAGCTCACCCTGCGCCTCGGGGCCACCGCCCGCCGACGCCGCGCCCGCGCCGAGGACGATCCGCGTCCGTCGCGCGCGGAGCTCGTCTTTCTGCTGATCGACTTCCTCGCGTGGGTCAGCTTCCTACCGCTCGACCAGCTCTTCGGCTTGCACGCGAGCTGGCTCCGCGGTCTCCGACTCTTTCGGCTCTTGTTGTTGTTCCGGCTCGGCCGCCCGCTCCTCGTCGACCTCTGGCGGGTGCTCACGCGGCGCGAGCAGCTCCAGCAGCTCGGGCTCGTGACCGCGGCGGTGCTCGCGCTCTCGTTCCTCTCGGCGATCGTGCTGACTCAGCTCGCGGTGCCGCACGATTACGACGGGGTCGACAGCGTCCCCGAGGACTTCTGGGATCGCGTGTGGTGGTCGTTCCGCCAAGTCGAGAGCCCCGACAACCTCGTCTCGCACCTCGGCGAGCACCCCATCGTCTTGCTCGTCTCGTTCCTGCTCACGATCACCGGCATCTTCGTCTTCAGCTACCTCATCGGTGTCGGCACCACGGTCGTCGATCAGGTGCTGCGCGCGGAGCGTCGTCGTCCGGTGCCGTTCGACGCGCACACGCTCGTCGTCGGGCCCATCGCGGAGAGCGAGCTGCTCGTGCGCGAGTTCGTCGGTCTCTACGAGAAGAACCGCGAGGGACGCCGCATCTCGTGGCGCGCGATCGTGAAGTGGATCGTCGATCCGGATCACCCGCGGCCGCGGCGCTACGCGTTGCCACGCATGGCCTTGCTCGGACCGGAGGAGATGCCGCCGCCCTTCCTCTACGAGCCGACGATGCGTTGGGTGGTGCATCGCAAGGGAAGCGGCGACGACCTCGTGGCGCTCCGGCTCGTGGCGGCTTCGGAGGCCAAGCGCGTGGTGATCGTCTCGCCGCCCCCACGTCCGCAGGGCGATCCCGATGCGACGACCATCACCGCGCTCGCCGCGTTTCGGAGCGAGAACCCGGACGCACACGCGTTCGTCGAGGTGCGCGAGAGCGCCAACGCGGAGGTGGTGCGCGCCCTCGGGGGGCCGGGCACGCACGCGCTCGACGTGAGCCGCGTGCTCGGACTCTTCCTCGTACAACACCTCCTCACGCCGGGCGTCGAGCGCATCTTCCAGGAGCTGCTCAGCGCGAGCGGGCACGAGCTCTACACGCACGTCTTCCTCGACCCGGACGAGCGTCGCGCGCTCGCCGCGCGTCCGCTCGACTTCACGGAGCTGCGTCGCCGCGCCCGCAAGGAAGGCGCGCTCTTGCTCGGGCTCTTCGAGGGCGAGGAGGTCCAGCGCAGCGCGCGTGATTTGATCGACGGCGGTTCGCTCGGGGCACGCTTCTGTCCGAACGTCGCGGCGCCGGACCTCGCGAGACCAGATCAGGCGACACCAGATCAGGCGACACCAGATCGGGCGACACCGGATCGCGCGGTACGCGCAGCGTCGGCGACTTCGGTGCGCCCGACGGTGCAGGGGCTCTTCGGCATCGCGCTGAACTACGCGCACCTCCGCTCGGTCGCCCACCTGTGCCTGAAGCCGGGCTCCACACCGCCCGTGCCTTCGGCCGAGTTCGTCCTCGACGAGCTGGAGCTCGAGCGCTGTCCGCGCCCGCGGCGCGTGGTGCTCGTCGGCTACGACTCGGCGCTTCGCTCGCTCGCGGAGGGGCTCGCGCGGGCGGTGGAGGGGGTGGAGCTCGTGAGCGTGATGAGCACCGAACGCCTCAACCCGGGCCGCCGCACGCGTCTCGGGCTCGGCGCGGACGGATCCCGCACGTTGGAGAACGGTGGCTCGCTGCAGGTGGTGTTGGACGACGCGTCGGTCATCGCCGAACGCGCGGCGCGCCTCGCGGAAGATGCCGACGCGGTGGTGTTCCTTTCGGACGGACGCGAGCAGGACGCCGACGCGCACACGCTGCTTCGCGTCCTTCGGTTCGCCGCCGCCTTGGGTCACGACGGGCCCGAGCTGCGCTGTCTCGTGGAAGTGGAGGGGCTCGCGGATCCAGAGCCCGTGCAGGCCAAGCTGCGTCTGCTCTCGCGACGCCTGCGTCCGGTGTTCCTCAGCACGGAGCGGCTCACTCGATACTTCCTGGTGCACAGCGCGTTCGTGCCGGGGGTCTCCGCGATCTACGACGCGCTGCTGAGCGCGCGCGGCGAGTCGCTCGTGCGGATCCCCTTCGCGTCACGCCCGGATGACGTGCGTGGGCTGACCTTCGACGCGCTGATCGAGACCTTTGCGCCGCTCGGGTGTCTGCCCGTGGCGGTCGAGGTGTCGACGCCGAGCGGCGAGGAGGTGCTCGTGAATCCACCGCGGGAGCTTCGGCTGGAGCGTCGTGTGGTCGCATCGGTCTTCGCGTTGGCGGATCGTTCGCGGCTCGAAGAGTTGCTTCGGCGTCGGACCTCGGAAGCGCCGGTGGACGACGGGGACGCGTCGCCCGAGTCGAGCGAGTCGAGCGAGTCGAGCGAGTCACCGGAGTAGGTCGCGCGGTCGTCGCGGCCAATCGCCGTGACGCTGCTACCCTGCGCGCCCATGAGGCTCTGGATCACGCTCTTCGCTTTGTGTGTCGCGTGTGGTGACGACGACGGGACCCTGGACGCGGAGGTCGATGCGGAGGTCGACGCTGGTACCGACGCGGGCTCGCGAGACGCTGGGCCTCCGTGTCCGCTCGCGTGTGAGCCCGGCACCACGTGCTGCTTCGGGGCCGACGGTGAGCCGGCGTGTGTGAATCTGCAGACCTCGCTCGATCACTGCGGGCAGTGCGGCTTCGTCTGCTCCGCCGAGCGTGGCACGGCGTGTGTGGAGGGCCTCTGCGAGTGTGGGCGCGTGGCGATCGGCTGCGAAGGCAACCGCGCGAACCTCTGCTGCCCTGCGCGTGAGGACCGCCCGGAGCCGTACTGCGCGAACCTCCTGACGTCCGGTCTCGACTGCGGGGGCTGCGGGGAGGAGTGCGATCCGCGCACCTCGGACCAGTGCGGCGCGGGTGAGTGCACGTGCGGAGACGAGCGGCGCGCGTGTACCGGCGAGGGCGAGGCATGCTGCGCGGATCTCGGGGGCGCGACGTCGCGCTGCGTGGAGCCGGCGACGGATCGCACCCACTGCGGCGTGTGTGGGCGCCGGTGTCGCGCGGGCGAGGACTGCGTCGAAGGTACGTGCCGCTCGCGCTTCGACGCGGGCGTCGACGCGGGAACCGACGCGGGAACCGACGCCGGCGAGGATGCCGGAGTGGACGCGGGAACGGAGGCGGAGTGATGGACTCGGTGCGGCACCTGGTGGTGGGCGGCGGCATCAGCGGCCTCGCGTTCGCGGACCGTCTGCGCGACGAGGACGTCCTGGTGCTCGAGCGCGACGACGAGATCGGCGGCTACTGCAAGACCGTCCGTCAGGACGGCTTCGTATGGGACTACTCGGGGCACTTCTTTCACTTCCGTCATCCCGAGATCGAGCGTGAGCTCGTGACGCGGATGAAGGATCAGAAGATCCTCGTGGTCGCCAAAGACAGCCGAATTTGGTTCGCAGATGCGTGGGTAGACTTTCCGTTTCAGAAGAACATCCATCAGCTCCCCAAGGAGGACTTCGCGACCTGTCTCCACGATCTCTACTTCAAGGATCGGGAGCACTCGGGAACGCCGAAGAGCTTCCTCGAGATGCTCTACGCGAAGTTCGGGCGTGGCATCGCAGAGCGCTTCTTGGTTCCCTACAACGAGAAGCTCTACGCGACCGACCTCGGGCGGCTCGACGTGGAGGCGATGGGGCGCTTCTTCCCGTACGCGAACGTCGACGAGATCGTCGCGAACTTCGGGGGCGGGCGCGACACCAGCTACAACGCGACCTTCACGTACCCCGAGGGGGGCGCGATCCAGTACGTGCACGCGCTGGCGAGCGGGCTGGACCCGGCCCGGATCGTGACGGGCGAGGCCGTGATCGGGATCGATCTGCGGCGCAAGGTCGCGCGAACGGACCGGCGTGAGATCCGGTTCGAGACGCTCGTCAGCGCGGCGCCGTTCCCGGCGTTGTTGCGTCTGTGTGGAATGCCCTTCGACGAGAGTCTCTACACTTGGAACGTGGTGGAGGTGTTCAATCTCGGGTTCGATCGCAAGGGGCCTCCGGGGATTCATTGGGCGTATTACCCGCAGAAGGATCTCTCGTTTTATCGTGTCGGCTTCTACGACAACATCTTCGGCTCCGACCGAATGAGCATCTACGTGGAGATCGGGCGCCCGCAGGGCTACCGCACGACCCCCGAGGCGCGCGAAGAGACGCTGGCGCGCGTGCTCGCGGACCTGAAACGCGTGGGGCTCGTGGACGAGCATCGGCTCGTCTCCCACCACCACGTGCTCCTCGACCCCGCGTACGTCCACGTGACGCGCGGCTCACAGCGCGACGTGGAAGAGAAGAAGCGCGCGCTCGCGACCCGGGGGGTGTTCTCGATCGGCCGCTACGGCTCGTGGACCTACTGCTCCATCGAGGACAACATCGTCGAAGCGCGCGCGCTCGCGGACGCCTGCAACCTCGCGGCGGGAGCGGGCTGAGGTTCGCGCCGCGATTCGGCGGGTGTGGGGGAACGCGAACGAACGGGCACGCGTGCTCGTGAGCGCGTGTTCGTGAGCGCGTGCTCGTGAGCGCGTGCTCGTGCGCGCGTGCTCGTGAGCGCGTGCTCGTGAGCGCGCGTCGCCGTTTTTTTGACCCCGGTGCCCGCCTCGGGCGATGGGACGAGAGGCGCTTATCGAAGCGCTTCGACATCGAAGGCGCGGGACGACGGGCGAGGTCGTCACGCGTCGGGGAGAGCGGGTCATGGGCGACACGACGCAATCGACGTGTGACGTGTGCGGGGCGGGCTTCGAGGTTCGGTTCCGATACCAAGTCCGAGAAGAGCAGGGCGCGTACGTCTACGTCTGCTCGACGAAGTGCCAGCGTTCGCTACTCCTCGGCGGCGAGGGTGAGTCGACCTGCTGCGCGGTCTGCTCGGCACCGGTCGAGGTCGAGTACCCGTACCAGGTCGCGGTGAAGGACGGCGTGCGGGCGTACTTCTGCTCGCTCGAGCATCGGCAGGCGTGGACGCCGCCGAGCGCCGCGCCGACCCCGGCCGGACGCGAGCCACGGCGCATCGCGGTCTTCAATCACAAGGGCGGCACGGGCAAGACCACGACCAGCGTGAATTTGGCCGCCGCGATCGCGGAGACGGGACGCAAGGTGCTCCTCGTCGACGCGGACGGACAGGGCAATGTCGGCGCTTCGCTCGGAATTCGTGGGGAAAAGACGCTCTACCACGTGCTCGTGAACGGGCTCGCGGTGGAAGAGGCGGTCGTGCCGGTGCGGCCGAACCTCGACGTGCTCACCTCCAACGAGATGCTCGCAGCGGCCGAGCTCTACCTCGCGCAGCGTCCGAACCGCGACCGCATCCTCCGCGAGCGCATGGGCGATCGCACGCGCGCGTGGGACGTGGTCGTGATCGACTGCGCGCCCGCGCTCTCGCTCATGAACCAGAACGCGCTGGTCTTCGCGGACGGCGTCGTGGTGCCGGTCGCATGCGACTACCTCTCGCTCGTCGGCGTGCGCCAGGTGCTTCGCACGTTGCAGAACGTGCAGCGTCATCTGCAGCACGACGTCGAGCTCCTCGGCGTGCTCCCGACGTTCTACGACGTGCGCAACAACATCTCGCGCGACGCGCTGACCTCGCTGCAGAAGAACTTCGGCGAGCGCTGCTTCCTGCCGATCCGCGTGAACACGAAGCTGCGCGAGGCGCCGAGCGCCAAGCAGACCATCTTCGAGTACGCGCCCGACTCCCACGGGGCGCTCGACTACCTGAAGCTCGTGGAGCGCGTGATGCCGAGCGCCGCGCGTCCCGCGCCCACCGCCGAGGCCGAAGCGCCCGCGGTCGTGCAGCGCTTCGGGCGCCCCGCGATGAGCGCCTGAGAGACGTTCGCGACGTGGCGCGACACGCACCACGAGACGCGACGGCAACGCAGTGCCCGTGGAAGGAGTCGGCGACGGCTCCACGGAGGAAGACGAGAGGAGAAAGCCGTGACCGAGCCCCGACGTGCGATGGATGCCCTCTTCGAGGGCGAAGAAGTGCAGGAGGTCCTGCGGGAGTCGTTCTACCGGCCGGCGCAACCCGCGAAGGTTCAGCCGACGAAGCCGCCCGCGAAGGTGCTGCCGAGGGCGTTGCCCGCGGAGGAGCCTCGACGTGCGAAGCGACGCCGCGCGAAGCCGGCGGACGTCGACTATCAGGTCATCTGCATCTCGCTCTACGACGAGGACCTGGCGGCGCTGGACGCCAAGGTTCAGACGCTGAAGTCGGCCGGGCATCGCAAGATGAGCCGCAGCGCGCTCATCCGCTTCGCGCTCGATCAAGTCGATTTGAGCAAGCTGCCGAAGAGCTACTGAGCCGCGGGTCCTCGCTTTCGAGCGACGGCGAGCATCGTGCTCACGTCGCAACGGATTCCCGTGGTCGCCGAGCGGCGTCGAACGCGCGTCAGTCGTCGGGACGCGCGCGTTGCCCGAGGATGAAGACCATCGCGGCGTGCAAGAAGCCGTAGCCGAGGCCGAGCCCCATGATGAGGCCGCCGAGCCAGCGTTGGCCGGCCGAGAGCAACATGGCACCGCCGAGGATGGTGCTCCCGACCACGAGCCCGGCGAAGACGCGTCGGCCGAGGCGGTCCGCCGCGTGCTGCAGGCCCTGCTCGCGCACCTGAACGCGGAACGCGCCCTTGCGCAGGTCTTCGAGGATCTCTTGGAGCTGCAGCGGCGCTTCGCTCGCGGCGTTCGAGAGTCGCATCACGCCGCGGATGACGTCGTTCGTGATGCGCTCGGGGCTGTAGCGCTGCTGAATCAATCGCAGGAAGTACGGGCGCACTTCCTCGAAGACGTCGAGCTCCGGATAGATCTCCTTGCCGACGCCCTCCACCGTCATCAGCGCCTTGCCCATCATCAGGAAGCCGCCCGGCACCTCGATGCCGTACCGACGTGAGCCGTCGACGAGGTCGCGCAGGAGCCCCGAGAGCTCGATCTCGCCGAGCTTCTTGCCGAGGTACTTCTGCGCCAGGATCGTGACCTCGGCCTCGTAGGCCATGCGGTCGACCTTCTTGGTCGGTCGCCCGATCGCCCAGAGCGCGTCGGCGATGCCGCGGTAGTCCTCGCGCACCGCGGCGACCATCAGATCGATCGTGCGATCGCGGAGCTGCGGGGTGAGGTGGCCGACGAGCCCGAGATCGATCATGCCGATGATCGGGCGATCCGACTCGCCGAGGATGAACACGTTCCCCGGATGCGGATCCGCGTGGAAGAAGCCGTCCTCGAAGATCTGCTGAACGATGACGTCGACCGCGATCTTCGCGATTTGATCGCCCTTGTACCCTTGGGTGTGCGCGCGATCGATCTTCGGGCCGTCGAAGCGCTCGAGGGTGAGAACGCGTTTGCTGCTCGCCTCGCGGTGGACCTTCGGGAAACGCACGTAACGTTTGCCCTCGAAGTTGCGTGCGAAGCGCTCCGCGTTGTCGGCCTCTTGGGTGTAGTCGAGCTCGGCGCTCGCGGCGCGGTCGAACTCCGCCACCATCTTCACGGGGTTGTAGAGCTTGGCCTCGGGGATGGCGCGCTCGATCGCGTGCGCGAGCCAGTAGAGGAGGTCGATGTCGGCCTCCATCGTCTTCTTCACGTTCGGCCGCTGGATCTTCACCACGACGTCGACGAGCCCGTCGGCCGTGCGGAGCTTCGCCGCGTGGACCTGACCGACGGAGGCGCTGGCGAGCGCCTTCTCCTCGAAGGCCTCGAAGATCGACTCGAGCGGCGCGCCGAGCTCGCTCTCCACGAGCGGCTTCACGACCTCGAAGGGCTCGGGCGGCACCTCGTCTTGGAGCTTCTTGAGCTCCTGCACGACGTCCTCTGGGATCAGATCCGGACGGGTGGAGATGATCTGACCGAGCTTCACGAAGCTCGGGCCGAGCTCCGTGAGCACCAGCAGAATCCGCTCGCCGAGGCGGACCTTCGGCGCGTCCTTCGTGGTGCCGGGCACCAGCGCGCCGAGCCCGCTGCGACGCAGCACCTCGCCGAAGCCGTGGCGCGCGAGCACCCCCACGATCTGTCGGAGTCGGTCGAGGTCCTTGACCGTGTTGAGCAGGGAAGGGCCCGCCATGGAGCGGGGAGCATACCGCCCGCACGCGGAGCGGCGCCGAGAAAGACGCTCGTGCGTGCGGGGTGGTGAACGAGGCGTCGTTCGCCCCGTAGACGAAAGCTCACCCGAGAGGACGTCCGAGCACCTTCCGAGCACGCTCGAACTCGTATTCGGCGAGGGCGTCCTCGAGCTCGCGTGCGCGAGCTTCTCCGAGCGCGCGATGAAGGGCGTCGCGGTGCTCGCGGACGAGCGAGAGCGCGGCGGTGTCGCTTCGCGCGACGAGCGCGACGAGCGCCGCGAGCACGCGCTCCGTCTCGTCGGTTCGTTCGCCCGAGGCGGGATCGTTCGGCTTCGCGGGCCCATCGTGGCCCGGCGGTCGGGGAAGCTCCCGGGCCGCCCGTTGAAGGCGTTCGAACGCGTCCGAGATGCGATCGGTCGAAGTCGACACCTCGCGTCGCGTGGACTCCTCCACCGCGGCGGCTTCGGTCGCGAGCTCGACGGCTCCGAGGTTGGCGGCGGCCCCCTTGAGCGTGTGGGCGAGGCGTCGCGCGGTGGCGAAGTCGCGCCCGTCCAAGGCCCCGCGAAGCTCGACGAGGCTCTGCTCGGACGTCGCCACGAAGCGAAGGAGAAGCTCGGCGTAGCGATCCACGTCGCCGAGGCGCGAGAGCCCGGCGTCGACGTCGAAGCCGGGGAGCGCGCGCAGCACGTCGAGGCCGTCCGATGGCGCGTCCGGGCGACGTCGGCTCGACGAGTCGGGACGCGCAGGCACCTCGCGGAGCGATCCTTCCCGCGCTTGCTCCGGTGCCGGTAGCCATCGCCGGAGTACGGCTTCGAGCGCCGCAGGATCCACTGGCTTGGAGAGGAAGTCCGTCATGCCGGCCGCCTCGCACGCCGCGCGGTCCTCCGCGAACGTGCTGGCCGTCATCGCGAGGATCGGCACGTGCTCCCACCCGGGCAGCGTTCGGATCGCGCGCGTCGCGTCGAGGCCGTCCATGCGAGGCATCTGCAGGTCCATCAAGACGAGCCCGAACTGCTCACGACGCGCGAGCTGGAGCGCGTCCTCGCCGTCGCAGGCGACCGCCACCGAGTAGCCGAGGCTCTCGAGCAGCTCCCGCGCGACCTCCTGGTTGATCGCGTTGTCCTCGACCACCAGCACGCGACGTCCGGGTCCGCGCGCCGGCCGTGCGGGCGCGGCGCTGATTGGCGCGACGACGGCGGGCGGGTCGATGCGCTCGGCGGGGAAGGTGATCCAGAACCGGCTGCCCCGGCCCGGCTCGCTCCAGACGCCGACGCTCCCGCCCATGCTCTCGGCGAGCTTGCGCGTGATGGCCAGGCCGAGGCCGGTCCCGCCGTGACGACGCGTGCTCGACGAATCGGCCTGTTCGAACGAGCGAAACAGGCGCGCCTGCGTGGCGGCGTCCATGCCGCTCCCGGTGTCCTCCACGACGAAGCGGAGCGTCATGGTGCCCCTCCTCGCGCCGTGTTCGCCGTCCTGGGGCTCGCCGCATTCGCCGTCCACGCGCTCCTCCACGAGCTCCGAGCGGATCGAGACTTCGCCGCGCTCCGTGAACTTGACCGCGTTCCCGGCGTAGTTGACGAGGGCTTGCCGAATGCGGGTGGGGTCGCCCAGGAAGGGGCCGATGCGCGGGTCGTGCTCGACGCGCACGTCGAGGTGCTTGGCCGCCGCCTGGACACTCACGATCGACGCGGCTTCGTCGACGAGCGCGCGCGCGTCGCAAGGGACGCGCTCGAGCTCGAGTCGGCCCGCTTCGATCTTCGACAGATCCAGGATGTCGTTGATCACCGCCAGGAGATGGACGCCCGCGGCGTGCACGCGACCGAGGCGCGCGAGCTGCGTCTCGTTCGTCTCTTCTCGGCGGAGCAGGTGGGTCAATCCGAGGATCGCGTTGAGCGGAGTGCGGATCTCGTGGCTCATGTTCGCGAGGAACGCGCTCTTCGCGCGGTTGGCTTGTTCGGCGAGCTCGCGCGCGTCGGCGAGCTCGGCGGTGCGCGTCGCGACGAGCTCCTCGAGGTGGTGTCGATGGCGGTCGAGCTCGCGACCGAGGCGCGTCTTCTCCGTGATGTCCTCTTCGAGCGCGACGTGATGCGTGATCCGCCCGTCGAGCTGGTGGATCGGCGAGACCTTCGCGAAGACGAGGTACTCGCGGCCGTCCTTGCGACGATTCTGCAGGCGCCCGCGCCAGCTCCGCCCTTCCGAGAGGGCACGCTCGAGCTCACGTGACGCGTCGTCTTCGGCGCGGAAGAGGGTCGGGCCTCGGCCGAGGACCTCGTCGCGTGTGAAGCCGCTCATCGCGGTGAACGCCTCGTTGACGTACTCGATCGTCCCCGAGGCGTCGGTGATGACGATGCTCTCCGGGCTCTGCTCGACCGCGAGAGAGAGCTTGCGGAGCCGCTCTTCGAGGCGCCCGCGTTGGATGAGCCTCCACGCGGTGGTCGCGACGACGTGCAGGGTCTCGAGCTCGTCGTCCGTGTAGGGCTCGGCCTTGTTGCCGACGCTCCACGTCATCACCGACGCGCCGCTCTCGGCGATCGGGATCACCACGAGACGTTCGAGCTCGTGATGCGCGGGCGGAATGCACTTCGGGCTCTCCTCCCACGGGTAGGGATCGAGCACGGATGGTTCGGTCGATCGTGCGGCGGCGGAGAACGTGCCCGCATCCGCGACCGAGCATCGCCGCGTCGCCGACTCGCTCCACGCGCGGGTCGCGGTCGAGCACGCCGCGAGCGCGAGCGCCTCGCCGTCGACGTAGTGAACGAACGCGACGCCGCTGCGCGTGAGCTCCTCCGCCATCGTCAACGCGCGCTCGAGGAGCGCGGGCTCGTCGAGGCGCGCGGCGAGCCAGGACAGCTCGCGCAGAGACGCGTCGCGACGCGCGCGATCGGCGAGGCGGCGTTCGCCGAGCTTGCGCGCGCTGACGTCGTGGATCACCGCGTAGACGAGCCGCCGACCTTCGACGGGCATCACTCCGGCAAACGACTCGACGTCGCGCAGAGAGCCGTCCGCGACGCGGTGGCGAAACTCGAAACGCGCGCTGCCCGACTTCGCGAGCGCGAGCGACGAGGCGAGCGTGGCGCTCGGAAGCGGGTTGATGTCGGCGATGTTCTTCGAGAGCAGCTCGTCCCGCGACCACCCGTAGAATTCGACCGCGGCGGGGTTCGCGTCGACGATCGCGCCGTCGTCGGGATCGAGGATCAGCATCACCGACTGGCCGTGCTCGAAGAGGCTGCGGTAGCGCTCGCGGCTCTCGTCGAGCGCTTCTTCCGCGCGACGGCGCTGTGTGATGTCGGCGTGGGTGCCGAGGAAACGCAGCGGGCGCCCCGCGCGGTCACGCTCCACCACGCGCCCGGTCGCGCGCACCCAGAGCCAAGCGCCGTTCCGGCCGCGCACGCGAAACTCCGAACGGTAGAGCGAGTCGTCGCCGAGGTTCCCCGCGAAGGCGTCCATGCTCGACATGCGGTCGTCGGGGTGGACTCGGTCGAGCCAGGTGTCGAAGCGCTCGCGGAAGACGGGCGCGTCGTACCCGAGAGCATGGGCGTGGGCGGGAGGCGCCGTCACGAGCGCCTCTCCGGTTCGGAGATCGAGATCGAAGATGCCGTGTCCCGAGGCTTCGAGCGCGAGCCGCAGGCGCTCTTCGGCGGCGAGCCGCGCGAGACGCTCGCGACGGGTTCGGAGGATCACGGCGAGCACCGTCGCGGTCTCGGTGAGGAGCGAGAGCTCGTCGTCTCGCAGCCCGCGTGGGTGGTCCGTCTCGATGACGAGGGCGCCCAGACCGTCGACGTCGCGCTCCGCGATCGGCAGAGTCACCACGGTGTGATCTCCGCGCTCGAGCGTGGACGTGCGCGGGTTTCGCCGAACGCCTCGGGAGAGGACCGGACGACCTTCGCGCGCCACCTCGGCGGACGGGTCGTCGTCGGGCAGTCGTCTCGGCGGATCGGGCATCCCCGCCGAGGCGACGACCTCTCGACCGAGCACGCAGAGCACGGAGCGATAGCTGCCGAGCTCGACGAGCTCGCGACAGAAGTCCGCGAGCATCTCGTGCTCCGATCCTGGGCTCGCGGCGGAGCTGTTCGCGAGCCATCGCATCGCACCGTTGGCGCGCTGCAACGCGCGAGAGACCTCGGAGCCGGCGCGCTCGGCGGCGACGAGCCGGGCGGTGTGATCGCGAACCAGCAGGTAGAGCAGCCCACCCGTGATGGCGACGAAGAAGAGACCCTTGAAGGTCTGGTAGATGCCGAGGTCGACCGCGCTCCCGAAGAGCTGCTTGCCGAGCCAGTCGGAACCGGCGATCCAGCACGCCGCGACGCCCAGGTACCACGCCACCACACGCGCGATGGAGCGGCGGGCGCGAGCGTCGCGTGCGGGGCGTTCGTGGGCGCTCGCGGAGCGTGCGGGGCGTTCGTGGGCGCTCGCGGAGCGTGCGGGCGGTGTTGCCGTGTCGTTCTCGGAGCGCTCCGCCTCGCCGCTCATCTCACTGCTCCATCGTCGAGGCGAGCGTCAGGAGGCTGCGTCCGGGTTCGGCGGCACGAGCTTCACGAGATCCTCGTGGATCGCGTCGAACGCGTCGACGATCTCGGGATCGAAGTGGGTGCCGCGACCGTCGCGGATCAACTGCACCGCTCGGTCCGCTGGCATCGCGTCCTTGTACACGCGCTTCATCGTGACGGCGTCGAACACGTCCGCGATCGCCATCAGCCGCGCGCAGAGCGGGATCGCTTCGCCCGCGAGGCCGTCGGGATAACCGCGACCGTTCCACTTCTCGTGATGCCAGAGCGCCATCTGGCGAGCGGTTTCGAGGAACGCGAGCGTGTCGGCGCTGGGTAGATCGGGTCCGTGCGCTTCGACGACCCGCTCGATGGAGTGCGCGATCGCGTCCGCGCCGATCCGCGAGTGGGTCTTCATCACTTCGAATTCTTCGGCGGTGAGTGGGCCGGGCTTGAGGAGGATCGCGTCCGGGATTCCGAGCTTCCCGATGTCGTGGAGCGGCGCGGCCTTCACCATCAATCCGAGCTCGTGGGGCGTGAGCACGGACGCGAAGCGAGGGTTTCGTCGCAGCCGTTGAGCGACCGCGTCTACGTAGATCTGCGTGCGAAGCGTGTGGTTTCCCGTCTCGACGTCGCGCGTCTCGACCATGCCCGCGAGCATCGAGAGCGCGAGCTCCAAGGTGAGCGCGTTGTCGCGCGTGCGTCGCTCGACCTCCGCCTCGAGCCAGTGGTTCTGATCGTGGAGGCGGTCGCGAGCCTCTTTCAGGGCGAGGTGAGTGCGCACGCGCGCGAGCACGATCGGAGGACGCACGGGCTTGGTGAGGAAATCGACCGCACCGAGCCGCAAGCCGCGCTCCTCTTCCTCGTCGGCGCCGAGCGCGGTGACGAAGACGACGGGGATCTCCGCGGTGTGCGGGTCGTCGCGCATCCGTTTGAGGACCGCGAAGCCGTCGAGGTCGGGCATCATCACGTCGAGCAACACGAGGTCGGGCGTCTCGGCACGCAGCGCGGCGAGCGCGGCGTTCCCTCCGCGCGCCGCGCGAACGCGGTAATGCGGTTGGAGGATCTGCGCGAGCACGGCGAGGCTCGACGGTTCGTCGTCGACGATGAGCAGAGTCTTCACGCGCTTGGGATCGGCGGTGGTCTCCAACACACGAATCTTCCTGCGCGGGCCCGGCTGCTCGTGGGAGGGTGCGCAGCGCGAGGGTACCATCGTGTCGCGCGGACTTGGGGGGAGACGTCGAGGAGAGCCCCGAACACGACGCGCGACGTTTCGGTTTGGAATCGGGCACCCTCGAACCACGAACGACGGAGCACCCGGCACGTTCGCACCGACGGAGCACGGAGAGACATGGCAACGCCCCCGTCCCATCTTTCGTTCGATGAAGAGATCGTCGCTTCGGTCTCGAATCCGGGCGAGTCCGCGCACGCGGTGGGCTCCGCGCGCACGGAGCTGGCGTCGGAGGTCTTCGTCGACGGGCGCTACCGTGTCGTGCGCGAGATCGCGACCGGCGGGATGGGCGTCGTGGTCGAGGCGATTCACCTCCACACCGGACGATCCGTGGCGCTCAAGCGGATCCTCGAGGTGGAGACGATCCGCGACGAGCTCCTCGCGCGGTTGGGCCGCGAGGCGAACGTGCTCGGGGCGGTGAGTCACCCCGGCGTCGTCGAGGTCCTCGATGCTCGATTGAGTGCCGAGGGACCGAGCTATCTCGTGATGGAGAAGCTCGTGGGGCGTACCCTGGAGGGACTGCTGCTCGCGCGACCCCGCATGCCGGTGCCGACCGTCGCAGTCCTGGGGGCCGCGGTCGCCTCGGCGCTCTCGTACGTGCACGAGCGCGGGTTCGTGCATCGCGACGTGAAGCCCGCCAACGTGTTCCTCGCGCGGGACCGGTTTCGTGGTGAGCTCGTGAAGTTGATCGACTTCGGGCTCGCGACCGTGGTGGATGGAGACGCGCCGGCGGAGGTGCGCCATCTGACGCGCACGGGTGAGACCGTCGGGACGCCGGCGTACATGGCTCCCGAACAGCTCGGCGGCCTCGCGGTCGACGAGCGCGCCGACATCTACGCGCTCGCGGCGACCCTCTACGAGAGCCTCACGGGCGTACTGCCCGGCGGGGACTCGCTGGCCGCCGTCATCGAGCGCGTGACCGCGGGGCGCCCGCATCGCCCGGTCGCAGAGCTCTGCCAAGAGCTCTCGCCGCGTTTGGCGACCACGATCGACGCGTGTCTGTCGCCTTCGCGCGACGCGCGACCTCCGCTCGCGGCGCTTCGCCTGGCGCTGGAAGAGGAAGCCGCGCGCTGGGGGACGGTCGAGCTGCTCGGATCGGCGGTCGAGGCGGAGCCGACCGACTCGCCGATTCCGCTCCGACGACGACGTCATCCACGCTTCGCGTTCGTCACGCGGTTTCGGGTCCGGCTGCACGACGGCACCGTGCTGACCGGGACGACGGAGGAGCTTTCGCCCCACGGCGTCCAGGTGCGGTTGCCCGCGACACGCGTGCTCGAGGGGCCGATGCGCCTGGAGATCGCGCTTCCGTCGCGGCGCGTGTACGTCGACGGGGATCTGCGTTGGTGTCGCGCTGCGGGCGCTTGGCAGGTGGCCGGCTTCGCGCTCGGCACGGAGTCGACGGGGGCGCTCGCGGAGCATGTGCGCGAGCTCGCGATCCGATATCGCGCGGTGGCCGATGGAGAGTGATCGTTGACGCGACCGACGCGTTGCGTCAGCTCCACCCCATGAAGCCGGTCGTCGTGGTGCATGGGGGAGCAGGGTCGATTGGGGCAGCGTCGCGCGAAGCGCACGTTCGGGGCTGCGAGCGCGCGGCGGAGCGCGGGCTCGCGGTGTTGCTCGCGGGCGGCAGCTCGCTCGACGCGGTGCAGGCGGCGGTCGAGGTGCTCGAAGACGATCCGCTCTTCAATGCGGGAACCGGGGGCTCGCTCACCTCGGCGGGCACGCTCGAGCTCGACGCGGCGCTGATGGAGGGAACGACGCTTCGCGCGGGCGCGGTCTGCTCGCTGCCGCCGTTCGCGCATCCGATCGCGATCGCGCGAGCCGTGATGGAGAAGAGCCGCCACGTGCTCTTCGCTGCCGAGGGCGCGGCGGCGTTCGCGCGCGAGCAGGGGTTCTTGCCGAGCGACACGATGATCACGCCGGCGGCGGTCGATCGGCTCGCGCGTTGGCGCGCCGGTCAGGTCGGGGAGGGCTGGGCCGGCGGCACGGTGGGTGCGGTCGCGTGCGATGCGCACGGACACGTCGCGGCCGCGACGAGCACCGGCGGGACGGTGGGCAAGCGGCCAGGGCGAGTGGGAGACTCGCCGATCCTCGGGGCGGGCACGTGGGCCGACGACACGACCGCCGCGTGCTCGGCCACCGGGATCGGCGAAGCCATCTTGCGCGTCGGGCTCACTCGGACGGCTTGCGATGCGGCGCCTCTGGGCGCGCAGGCTGCGGTGGAGCACGCGCTGCAAGTGCTTGGGCGAATCGGCGCGGATGCGGGCCTGATTCTCGTGACGCCTACGGGCGACGTGGGGATCGCGCGTAACACGGAGACGATGACCCACGCGGTCGCGCGCGAGGGATCGGTTCGCGGCGGCACGTGACTCGATCACGGTAAAGTGATTTTGTTGGTTTTCCGTTTTGGGTGAACGGGAAAAACGTTGACCGCCGCGACACGACCTCTCTAGCATCGCCACACAATCCAGCCGCAGTGGTGGAGCTGCGGTCATTCGGAAGGAGGCCTCGCAATGTCGTTCTGGGAAGACGCCAGTCCGGTCGTGAAGGGCGCGATCGTGTTCGGAATCCTCGGACTCCTCTACTTCGGCGTCGCGTTCGCCGCGGGCCTTCCGCCCTTCGGCGGCGGTGGGGACGAAGAGACGACCCAGCAGCGTGGGCTCCAGCCGCCGGGCGGCGGCGGAGGCGGTGGCTGAGCCGAGGACGGATTCTCGGCGCACCCACGACGAACGGCGCCGGTGCAGCGCGGTCGGGAAACCGACCGCGCTTTCGCGTCTCTCGTGGTTCGGCTTCGCCGACTGCGGGGCAGAGATCTCCCAGCCCCCCGATGGCCTGGGGCGGCTGGTCTAGGTGCGTAGGCTTCGTTCGAACGCGTCGCTCACGAGCACCGAGGCTTCGCGGATCTCGACCGAGCCGTCGACGAGCACCGCGAGCGGGCGCAGGCGGACTCGGGTGACCTCGTTGCGCCAGTCGTGCAGGAATGCGGCGACGCGGAGGAGGGCGTCGCCGAGGGCGCTGATGCGGGCGCGGCGATCGGCGCTCGAGGGCAGCAGCAGCGACACGCCCGCGAGCGCGTCGAGGGCGCGTTCGAGGTTCGCGGGGGTGCAGGGGAGCGCGACGGAGGTGCGGTCGTCGCTCGCGAGGCCGTGGGGATCGGCGAACGTGAGCTCCGCGAGGACGACCTGGTCGGCGACGCGTCGGAGGTCCGCATGCAGCAGCGCGGACGCGGCGCTGGTGGCCGAGACGGTGACGCCGAGCAGGCGAGCTTCGGGGGCGCGCGCGCGGGCGAGGGACATGACTTGGCGAAACACGTCTCGCGCGCGGGCCGCGTTCTCGACCCCTTCGGCCACGAGATCGGGGTGATCCCAGAGCCGTAGGTCGGGTGACGCGAGCGCTACGCGGACGGGGAAGCCGATGCGACCGGCCTCGGACGCCGCACGGCTCGGGCTCGCACACACCTCTTCGAGGGGGAGCGGCACGTCGTACGCGGCGAGGGCGGCTTTGCTCGCCGGATCGGAGAGCTCGCGCGGGGGACCGAGGATCACGTCGAGGACGGCGCGCGGTTCGACGCCTTCGACGCGAGGCATGGCGGGGCGAGGCTCGGGAGCGAGGCGTCGGAGCGCGTGCAGAGCGCTCGCCAACGCGGGGGCGTGACCGAGTCGGATCGCGGTGCCGCCGCGGGTGAGCGCGAGGACTCCGTCGTCGTCGGGGACGAGCGCGTCCGATCCGCGCCGCGCGTCCAACGAGCCCTCGAGCCGTCGACGATCCAGCGCCTCGAGCGCGCGATCCGAGAGCGAGAACGGGGGTCGGAGCTCGAGCTCGAGGAGCGCGAGCGCGGCGAGCAGCGGGGCGAGGTCGTCGACCGCGACGAGGCCGAGGGCCGCGGCACGCTGCAGATCGCGGGGAGCGGCGCCGCACGTCGCGATCGCCATGGGGATGGGCGCGCGCACCAGCGAGAGCTCGGCGAGGAGCTCGTCGGTCGGCACGTCGAGGGTGACCCAAGCCACCTTCTCTCCACGCTCGCGCCGGACCCGCGCCTCCGTGAGATCGAAGGGGCGGAGCTCGATCGCGCGCCCGAGCGCGGCGGCCAGCCGAGAGAGCTCGACGATCGCGCTCGGCACGTCGCAGAAGACGATCCACCCGCTCATGCGCGGCCGATGGTAGTCGCGGGGTCGGACGCCGCCCAACTTCCTCGACGTGCCGGGCTCGTGCGGCGCGCGCTCGGGCAGGGTCCATGAGACGCCGAGTTGGCCGCGGGCGGCGTGACGCGGGATCTCGGGCGCGCGCTCGCACGTGCTCTCGGCGTGGTATAGGACGGCGCCATGCGCGTCCTGCTCGTCGTCCTCGCGCTCGCGGCTTGTGGGCCCCGCGGCTCCGGCCCGGAGGACACCCTGCGCGCGTTCGCGGAGGCGTTGCGAGCCGGCCGGTACGAGGAGGCGCACGCCTACCTCGACGAGGGGTACCGGCGGCGCGCGAGCGCGGACGAGCTGGCGCGGCACCTTCGCGCACACCCCGAGGAAGTGCGCCGACTCGTCGGGCTCTTGTCGAATGCGGTCGAGACGGAGGAGATCACCGCCACCGTGCCGGTCGCGGGCGGGGAGGCGCTGACCCTGCAGCGCGACGACGGAGATTGGCGCGTCGAAGGGCGCGCGATCGACTTCTACGATCAGTCGACGCCCCGCGGCGCGGTGCGCGCGTTCGTGCGCGCGATGGAGCGGCGTCGCTACGACGTGGTGATGCGGCTGGTGCCCGACGCGGACCGCGAGGGCATGACCGAGGAGCGCATGCGCGAGGCCTTCGAAGGCGAAGGGCGGGAAGAGGTGGAGCGATTGGTCGCGACGCTGCGCGAGAACCTCGAGGCGCCGATCGAGGTGGTCGGAGATCGCGCGACGATGGCCTACGGCGAGGGCGCGACCCTGCAGCTCGTGCGCGAAGGCGAGCTCTGGAAGATCGAAGATCCGGATTGAGACCCGTGGGATCGTCGAAACAACGGCCACCGTCGCGAGGGCGCGATCGTCGAGGAGCGGCCGAGGGTCGCGGCGGTGACGCGCGCACGAACCGCGGCGCGGCGGCGCGGACCTCCGAAGCTCGTCCACGTGGCGCAGAAGCGTCTGCGCCGCGCTCGTCGAAGGATGGCCGCACGACGCGAGAGCCTTCCGTGCCTCGCTCGAAGGACTCCGCGCGTACGCCCGTTGGCTCGAGCAAGGTGGCGACCTCGAGCGGCACAGCACGCGCTCTGCCGACACGCCCCGTCCCAACGGGCGCGCTGCGGCTCACGAAGGCGCTCGAGCGGGTCGTGCACGAGGGGCACCCCTGGGTGTTCGCGGACGCGCTCGAAGGCGACGCGGCGCCCGGCGTGGTGACGACGCTGCTCGACCGCGGTGACGCGTTCCTCGCGCGGGGCATCGCGGAGGAGGGCGCGATCGGGCTGCGCGTCTGGACGACCGATCGACGCGAGGCGCTCGACGCGACGTCGGTGCGCGCGCGGCTCGAGCTGGCGGCGCGACTTCGCGAGCGCGTGATCGACGGTGACACGAGCGCGTATCGTCTGGTGCACGGCGAGGGCGATCGACTGCCGGGGGTCGTGGTGGACGTCTACGGCGTGGCTCCGACCGCCGCGTCGTCGAGCTCGGCGCGTCGGTACGCGGTGATGCGGTTCGACGGCGCGGTGAGCGAGGCCTCGTTCGTACGCGACGCGCTGATGGCTTGGCTGCGCGAGCGCGGGATCGACACCCTGCTGCACAAGCACGGGCGCAAGGGCGAGACTCGCGTCGACGCGGTCTTCGGGGATGCGCCGCGCGAGATCCTGGCGGTGCGCGAGCGTGGGATGACGCTGCTCGCCGATCTGATGCACGGGCAGAAGACGGGCCTCTTCCTCGATCACCGCGAATCGCGCTTTCGCGTGCGCCACCTCGCGCGTGGGCTCCGCGTGTTGAACCTCTACGCGTACACGGGCGGCTTCTCGATCGCGGCCGGGCTCGGGGGCGCCGACCACGTCACGACGGTGGACGTGGCGCCGAACGCGATCGCGCTCGCCGACGAAGGTTGGCGTCGCAACGGCCTCGATCCGGCGCGGCACCGCGCGGTCGCGGCGGACGTGCCGACCTTTTTGGCGGACGACGACGCACGTTTCGATCTGATCGTCGCCGACCCGCCGAGCTTCGCGCCCAGCGAGCGCGCGAAGCCGGCTGCGCTGGAGGCCTACACGAAGCTGCACGCGAGCTGCCTCGCCCGCCTCGAGCTCGGGGGCTTCTACCTCGCGGCGTCGTGCTCCAGTCACGTGCGCGGGAGCGACTTCGAGGCGACCCTGCGCGAGGGGGCTCGCAAGGCCCGCAAGCGCCTTCAGGTCCTCGACCGTTGGGGAGGCGCGCCGGATCATCCGCGTTTGATCGCGTTCCCCGAGGGCGACTACCTCGATTGTGTGCTGACGCGCGTGGTGGGATGAGACGCGCGTCGTAGGATGAGCGCACCGGCGCAGGCCGAGTGCGCGCACGGAGGAGCGTTCGTGCGCAGTTGGCTCGGCGGTCAGCGGGCCCAGAGGGGCGGCAGCTCGCCAGTGAGCGCGTCTCCGCCCGCGTCGCGCACGGCGGCCACGATGCGCGCGCTCGCGTCGAGGGCGCGTCGGAGGTGAGGTGCCCAGGGCGGGGTGTCCACGCGGGCGAGCGCTTCCTTCGCGAGCGGGATCGAGGCGTCGTCCGGCGGACCTTCGAGCGGATCGTCGGGGAGGGCGTCGTACCAAACGCGGAAGTCGGTGGTGGGCGCGAAGGCGACGCGCAGATCGAGTGGCGCGAGCAGCGCCGCTTGGACGCGCAGGCAGGCGTGCTCGCGCACGACGTCGCGCTCCGTCTCGTTGTCGAGGCCCCAGTCGACCTCCGCGAAGGACGCAGGTCCTTGCACGAGCGCGTGGCAGAGCTCGTGGAAGATCATCTGTGCGAGGCAGTCGTCCGCGTCGAGGGTCTCCGGCGTCCCGAGGAGGAGCTGGCCCTGGCCGTCGGTGGACGCGAACGCGTCGGGAGCTCGCACGACGTGCAGGCCGACGTCGGTGGCCGCGCGGAGCCAGACCGCATCGAGGGGATCGACGTAGCGGCGTCGGACCGTGCGCACGCGCGGAAGCTACGAGAGCGTTCGGCGGGGCGCCACTCGGTCGACGATCGCGAGACCCGCGGACCAACGCGCCTTCCGTGAGCGTGCGCTTTTCGTGAGCGTGCCGGGCGCCAGAACATTCGAGCGCAGCTCTCGTGTTTGCGACGCTGCACTCGGCAGTCGCCGCTCAGAAGGGCACGGACCAGTCGATCGTGGCTTCGTCGACCACGGCGTCGCTCACCTGCGTCGAAGGTGGCACGCGACGCAGCGCCTCGATCGCCGCGAACGCTTCGCGACGGATGCGCTCGGCCTCGGGGTCGGTGCGGGCGCGGCGGGGCTCGACACGGGGCGGTGTCGGAGGTGGCGCGGCGGGGGGCGCTTCGGGTCGCATCGGCTCGCGCGACGGCTGGATCGGCGCGTTCGCGTTCGCGCTGGCGGTGCTCGGCGCTTCGACGCGGAGCTGACCGAGCGCCGCGTCGACCTGTGCGAGCACCTCGCGCCCGTGGGCATCGGATTCGTCCTCCGTCGGAGTCCACGGGCCGTAGTCCGGGCGCTCGCCGGGGCCGCTGCGATCGACCCAATAGACGGAGGTCTCGCGCACGTCGACGTGCGTGAAGGTGCTGTTCGGGTAGTAGCCGACGCCGGTGCTCGCGAGGGTCTGCGCGAAGGCAGCGACCTCGGCGCGCTCGACGCCGTCGACCTGGAGATCGAGCGCGCGGCCGAAGCGGTGGCGGCTGGTGCGTCGGGCGGTCGGGCGGTGCCCGCTCACGATCACGAGGTCGCGGGTCGGCCAGCGATCCGCGATGGCTTGCAGCCGCACGAGCAGGCCGGGGTGCAGCCAACGGTTACGCTCGGTCGCCCACTCGCCGGCCCGCTCGGGGTGCGCCGCGCGGTACGCGGCGAGCTCGGCTTCGGTCGGACGCGGGGTCTGCCACGCGCGCGCCACGAAGCTCAGCTCGGTGAGCGCGTCCAGGTTCGCGGTGCCGTCGCAGTGGGTGAGCGAGAGGCGCGCAACCTCGCGTGGGCGACGAAGGTGTCGAAGCACGACGGGGTCGCGCAGACACGTGCTCGTGGGGCTCGGGCTGCGCGCGAATCGGTCGGAGTCGCCCTCGGGATCCGGGTCCGGGAGTGCGTCGGTCCGTTCGGCCGACTCGTCGGCGTCCGCGATGGGGGCGTCGGCGGCGGGCTCCGATTCGAGCGCGCGCGCGGAGCCGCCAAAGAGGGCGCAGAGCACCCCGCAGACGAGGAGAGACCGCATCGTCCGCTGGGGTACGATCGTGTCCTACATTGGGTCAAAAAACTGCGTGGACCACACGACCACCGCGTCGCGGACTGTCGCCGACCACGTTCACGAACGCGTCGCGGACCAAGTCGCCGACCCGTTCACGACCACGTTCACGACCACGTTCACGACCACGTTCACGACCAGGTTCACGAACGCGTCGCGTACGCGTTGCCGGACATGTCGCGCCGGACATGTCGCTCGCGTGGAGTCGGCCCTCGGATCAGGGGTTGCTGATCTGCACCTGCAAGCTGAACGAGCCGACGCTGCCCGTGCGGAAGCCGTCCACGACCACGAAGTAGGTGCCGGGATCGAGGGTGGCTTCGATGCGCGAGTGACGGTTGTCCTCGTGGTCGTCGTTGCACGCGAGCTCGGTGCCGGGATCGGTGCAATCGCGGCGGAGGTGAAGCGCGCCGTCGTAGTCGCTCGACATGTCGACGCGGACCACGCTGCGTCGCGTGACGCGGAGTTGGTAGACTTGGTCGCCGCTCTGCGCGTTGCCGGCGCACGTTGCCTGGAACTCGTCCGGGCGCCCGTTGGTGGTGCCGTTGACGGTGCGACCGGGCTGCAGCCTCGGAGCGCCACGGCACGCGCGCTCCAGCGCCGCGAGGTCGGTGAGGCGCACGTCGGCCTCCGCCGCTCCGAACGCGTCGGGGCGCGCGCCGTCGAACACGAGCGAGTAGCGACCTGGCGCGAGCACGGTGCTCAGCGTCGCTTCGGTGGTGCGCGGATCGGAGCTCGCGACCGCGGTGCACGCGACCTCGGTGCTCGCGTCGCCGCAGGTGCGTTGCACGTAAATCACGGAGTCGCTCTCCGCGTTGCGCACGATCGCGTCGAGGCGCGAGCGGCTCTGCACGTCGATCGCGTAGACGACGTCGGGGCTGCCCGCGCCGCCGCAGCTCCCGCGGGTGTCGTCGGAGGCCTCGAAGGTGTCGAGCGTGAAGGCACCGGACGGGAGCGGCGCGGCCTGCGCGCAGGTGTCGCCCGTGGCGCTGCCCTGCGGCGACGCGAGCTCGGCCGTCACGCTGAAGTTGCCCTGCGCGATGCCTTGGCCCTGGCCCGCGTAGCCGTCGGAGTAGACGAAGTAGCGGCCGGGGTCGACGGTGGTGACCACGCGCGAGCGCCGCGTGTCGACGAAGTCGTCGTTGCACGCGAGCTCGGTCGTCGCGTCGTCGCAGGCGCTGCGCACGTAGAGGGCGCCGTCGTGATCGCTGTTCTGTCGCACACGAAGCCGCGAGCGCTGCGGCACGTCGAGGCGGAAGACCCGATCGGGCGAGGCCGCGCCGCCCGCGCACGTCGCCTGGAAGTAGTCCGCTTGTCCTTCGGTGGTGCCGCTCTGCGCGCGACCCGGCGCGAGCACGGGAGCGTCTTGGCAGACCTCCGCGATCGATCGCAGCGGCGCCGAGCTCACCATCAGCTCGAACGCGCCCGCCGCGTCGCCGTAACCGTCGACGACCACGAAGTACGTGCCGGGCTCGAGCGTGGTGTCGAGCCGCGAGTGCGAGGTGTCGCCCGCGTCGTCGTTGCAGTCGACGACCGAGGCGACGTCGCCGCATGCGCGCAGGATGTAGAGCGCGCCGTCGAACGCCGACTGGAGCTGCACGCTCACCTGCGAGCGCTGCGTGACCTCGAGGCGGTACACGCGTTCGGGCGCGTTGCCTTGCGCGCAAGGACCCTGCATCGAGCGCGCGCCGTTCGTGGTGTCGCCGGTGACCGGCTGGCCGAGCGTGATCGCGATCGGATCCTCGCAGGAGCCGGGGCCGCTCGCGCCGCCGCCGACTTGGCCGCCGCGCGCGATCGCGGAGCCCATCTGCGGCATGCCGCTCCACGACGACACGAGGTAGCCGCCGCTGCCTTCACGCATCGTCACGACGACTTGGTACTCGCCCTCGCGATCCGCGCAGACCTGCGCCGCCGCTTGGCGATCGTGCGTGACATCGCGCCCGAGCTCGCGATCGCCTTCGCCGACCACGCGGACGTCGAGGTCCTGCACACCGGAGGATCCGAGCGCGACGAAGGTGGTGCACGAGCCGGCGCCGAGCCGCACCGTCAGTCGTGCTTCCGCGCCTTCGGGCAGCGAGCCCTCGCTGATGGCACCCGTCTGGGCGAGACCCATCGCGCTCATCGCGTTGTGGACCGCGACGTAGCGCGGCTCGAGCTGACTGCTTCCCCCGCCGCAGGCGGTGAGCGCGAAGAGGACGGGCAGGAGTCGCTTCATTGCGGGTCGGTCTCCGAGTCGAGCGCGAGGGCTCGATGACCTGGGGGTGGGGGCGACGCGGGACGCAGTCGATGGGTCGACCGTTCGACGCCGCGGCGCCTTGGGTCTGGCGCATCTTACGGGAGGAGCACGAGAACCTCACCGTCCTCGTTCACGATGCTCGAGGTGTGGTGTGGACGTCGGGGGGTCCACGGTTGTTCCTGCCGTCGAGCGTCGCCGCTCCATCGGCTCGGCCAGCGCCGAGCTTCTGCGGTATGTTGGCGCGATGACCCAAGCGCGCTGTCCGATCTGCGAAGCCGCCGTGGTGGCGGAGCACAAGCCGTTCTGCTCCAAGCGCTGCAAGACGATCGACCTCGGGAGTTGGCTCGACGGGGCGTACACGATCCCGGCGGTCGAGCCGCCGTCGCCCGAGGAGCTCAGCCCCGAGGAGCTCGAGGCGCTCTTCGGAAAGGCGGAAGCGTGATGCGTGCGGCGGTCTTCGGGTTGGCGCTCGGGCTGGTCGGATCGGTCGCGCACGCTCAAGCGCCGGGGGACCCGGACGCGGGGGTCGACGGTGGGGCGTCGTCGAGCACGGGCACGGGCGCGTCGAGCCCGTCGAGCGCGGGTACGTCGAGTGAGCCCAGCACGAGCACGCAGCCGACTGGCACGTCGAGCGCGGGCACGTCCAGCACGAGCGCGAGCTCCGGCACGAGCACTCGCGCGCCGTCATCGACGCGACGGACCACCGGCACGAGCCAGCCGCGCGAGCAGGTCCTCGCCGACGACTCGGATCCCGACGAGGAAGAAGAAGACGAAGACTCCTGGGGTGTCTTCTACCTGCAAGCGTTGGGTGGCTACTCCTTCGCCAACGTCGTGCAGTTCTCCCAAGAAAACTTCGTGCCCGAAGCCACCGAGCTCTCGGGCAGCGGCCTCTTCGGCGGAGTCGGCGCGGGCTTCCGCATCTACTGGATCACGCTCGGCGCGCAGGCGACGCTGGCAAGCTACTTCGGCTTCGAGCTCGGCACCGTCGGCCTCGACGTCGGCCTTCATTTGCCGATTCCCGTCGTGCAGCCCTACCTCCGCGTGGGTATCGGTTATGCCTGGATGGGTGACGCCGACTATTCGGATCCGATGCTCAGTCGGACGGATGTGTACGGCTACGCGATCGACGCGGGGCTCGGGCTCGACATCAAGCTCGCGCGATTCTTGAGTCTCGGCGCGGGTTTCGACGCCGCCTTCCTGAACATGACGCGCCAAGCGCTCACGGACGGCAACGTCACCGGCGTCGACATTCAGGAAGACGGCGACGCGGTGGGTTTGCAGATTCGCCTGCACGCGCAGCTCACTTTCCACATTTGATCGTGATGTCGAGCCCGTCGGATTCGCTCTCGCGTCTCGAGGTCTCGAAGCTCGCGCGCGCGGCGTTCGATCGCCTCGGCGTGAGCACCGTCGCGCAGCTCTGCGCCAAGACGCAACGCGAGCTGCTCGAGGCCACGTACGCGTGCGCGTCCGACGACCAGCGTGTGGCGCCGGTGCTGGTGGAGGTACTCACGCTCTTGGCCGAGCGCGGCGCGACGCTGCCGCCGGGTGACGCACCTCCGACGACGACGCTCCCGCGGGACGGCGCCCCGCGTGAAGGATGGACCTACGTCGGGACGCTCCGCTGTGACCGGGTCTTGGTGATGGGGGAGCGTCGCTTCGTGGGGCGCGAGGGCGAAGGAGGGCGTGTGCGGGTGCCGTGTTCGGGCCTCGCCGACGTCTACGAGCGCGGCGGCTATCGCGCGAGCGAGCTCGAGCTGCGGGTCCGAGGTGCGGAGGAGCACTCGGTGGTGCACACGGAGCGCCTCGTGCTCCCCGATCCCTTGCTCGCGATCGTCGACGCCACCGCAGAGCGCACGATCGCGCCCTGGGTGCGCGCGACGGTGAAGCAGGTCGCGGAGCGTGGGCTCGTCGCGGTGCTCGCGTTCGCTTCGCGCTACGAGCTGTCGGTTCACGCACCGAGCGCGGACGCTCCCGCGACGCGCCTCGTGGTGCGCGCGGCTTGAGCGACCCGACGTGGCCGCTGATCGACGTGGCCGCTTGATCGACGTGGCCGCTTGATCGACGTGGCCGCTTGATCGACGTGGCCGCGCATCCGTGTCGTGCCGATCACGGCTCGGCGTTCACGAAGACCCGCTCGACGTCGACGCCGTCGTCGAAGCGCCCGCTCCAGACCCGCCAGAGCGCCGCGCGACGCGCTTCGTCGAAGAGCGGGCCGCGCGTCACGAGCCGCACGTCACGCCAGGCGTCGCAGAGCGCGGGCTCCATCGTGCACTCGTTGGTGCGCACGCTCTCTTCGTAGCCGGCGGGCAACGCGCGGCGGATGTGACCCACGCGCCACGAGGGATCGTGCGCGGCGGGGAAACGCGCCAAGAAGGGATCGGCGAGCGCGATCGGATCGATCACGGTCGCTCGATCGGCCGCGCCGTAGCCGAGGAAACCGATCGCGCGCGCCACGATCACGTCGCCTTCCCGGAGCTGGGTCCCCGAGCGGTAGTTCACGTGCCGGGGAGGGTGCGCGCCGTGGAAGAGCCCCGTCGCGAGCAGGTAGTAGCGCTGTTCGTCCGCCACGCCGACGCCGTTGACGCTCTGGTCGGCGCCGAAGCGCGCGTTCGGCAGGAGCACGTCGAAGGGCGGACGCTCGGCCGCCACGGTGCCGAGCAGGATCAGCGCGATCACGGTCGGGGCCAGCACGCGCGGGCCGGGCAACGTCGAGCGCGCGAGCACGAGCAGCGAGACTGCGAAGGGCACGAGGTAGAAGCGACCGTTCATGAAGTCGCCTCCGATCCACGTGACGTACGCGAGGTGGAGCGCGATGCCGAGCGTCCACGCGCGGTGCGCGCGCCCGATCACGAGCGCGAGCACGATCACCACGACCACCACCGGATCCCATGCGACCACGCTCGCGAGGTAAGCCATGCCTTGCCGAAGTAGCTCGGCGCGCGGGACGCCGTGGCCGAGCTTGGCGAGCGCGGTGTTCGGGAGCGGGTGCCCGTAGACGAACGCTGCGACCAGCGCGAGCACGACGAGCAGCGCGAACGCGGGCGCGAGCGCGCGGAGCTGGTGGCGCAGACCGAGCGCGCGCGTGCGACGAAACGCGAGCACACACGCGGGCAACACCAGCAGCGGCGCGTCGGGGCGGGTGAGCGCGAGCGCGGCGACGAGGAGCGCGAGGTGTCGAAGCTCGCGCGCGGTCGAGACCCGCTCGGCTCGCACCAGCACGATCAACGTGAGGAAGACGAGCAGCGCGGTCTCGAGCCCCGAGGTCGCGAAGTGCAGGGTCGTCTTCGCGAGCGCGAACGCGCCGAGCACGAGCGCGGCTTTTGCGGGGTCGGCGGGGTCAACCGCCGACGAGCTCCACGAATCGTTCACGAGCTCACGCGCGTAGAGGCGCAGCGAGCCGGCGGTGAACGCGAGCCCGAGCCCCACGCTCGCCCACCACACCCCGACGACCGCGCTCGCAGGGACGAGCAGCGCGAGCCAGAGCGGGTGCGTGTAGACCATCACGCGCTCGCCGGGGTTCCAGACGAGCCCGTCGCCACGCAGCACGTTCTCGACCACGCGAAACGTGATGTAGGCGTCGTCCGAGACCCACGCGTTGACGACGCAGAGCGCGAACGCGAGCAACGCGAGCGAGGGGGCGACCCAACGCGAGCGAGCGGACGTGGACGGCGATGGAGACGTGGTCGTGGACGCGGACGTCGACGTGGACGGCGACGTGGTCGCGCTCGTAGACGCACCCGAATCCATCGCCTCCGACGACGCGTTCGCTTCTTCGTCCTTCGACGACGCGCTCACGCGAGCAGTCGCTCCGCGGCGGACTCCGCGTTCGCGATCGAGTCCGGGATCCCGACCCCACGGTACGAGCTGCCCGCGAGCGCGATCTTCCCGTGCCGCGCGAGCAACGCGTCCACGCGGTCCTGCCGCCGAAGGTGCCCGACCTCGTAACGCGGCATCGCGTCCACGTACCGATCGACGCGGTGAAAGAGCGGTGGCGCCGTGATGCCCATCAGCTCCGCGAGCCCGCGGCGACCTTCCACGAGCAGCTCCTCGTCCGAGAAGCGCACACACTCGTCGCGGTCGTTCCCGCCGAGGAACGTGCGGATCAGCACCTTGCCCTCGGGTGCACGTCCCGGCCACTTCACGCTCGCCCACGTCGCGGCGAGCAAGAGCCGCCCTTCGATCGCCGGCACCACGAAGCCGCTCGCGTCGAGCGGGTGCGGCACGTCCTCGCGACGCCACGCGAACGTGGCGGTCGCGGCGGAGCCGAAGGGGATCGCGCGAAGGTGTGCTTCGAGCTCACGATCGATCGGCGCCAGCAGCGGCGCCGCGACGCGCGCGGGGATGGCGAGGATCAGCGCGTCGGCCTCGAAGCGTTCGTCGTCGGTGCGCACGATCCAGCGCCGGCCGTCTCGCTCGATCGTGCGTGCGGCGGTCTGCAGTCGCACGCGATCACCGAGCTTCTCCGCGAGCGTCTCCGGCAGCACCGCGACGCCGCGATCGAAGCTGACGAAGAGCCCGTAGCGCGCGCCCGTCGCTTTCTCCGCGCCTTCCTTCACCTGCTTCATCAGCCCGAGCGTGACGCTCCGCGACGCCTGCTCGACGTCGAGGAAGCGCGGCATCGTCGCGCGCAGGCTGAGGCGTCGCGGCGGCGCGCCGTAGATGCCGCCCGCCATCGGCTGCGCGAGCCGCTCCAGCAGCTCGGGACCGAAACGCCGCGTCACGAAGCTCGCGAGGCTCTCGTCGTCCTTCGGCGCACCCTTCGGCAACACGAGCTCGAGCCCCGCGCGCGCTTTGCCGGGCCAGCTCAGGATCGGCGAGCGAAGGAGCCCCCACACGTCGCTCGGCGCGACCACGTTGAAGCCCTCGGGGGCGCGCTGCAGGCGACCGCGATGCACGACGTACGCACCGCGCGTCGCTTCGTTCGTGCGCACGACGCGCGACTCGATCCCGAGGCGCTTCGCGAGCGCGAGCGCAGCGGGTTTGCTCGTGAGGATCGAGTCCGGGCCGCGTTCGATCACGAAGCCGTCGTCCGTGCGCTCGCTGACGAGCATCCCGCACGGCTGGCTCGACGCTTCGAGCACCGTGACGTCCGCGCTCGGATCGAGCTCGAGGATTCGATGCGCGGCCGAGAGCCCCGCCACACCTGCGCCGACGACCACGACCTTCATGAGTTGCCTCTGTCTCTCCGTTTCCCCTCAGCCCACGCCCGCTGCTCCGTGTTCGCCGGCACGCTGGACGTAGGCTCGGTGCGTCACCGCGCTGAAGCTTCGTCGGCCGCTGACCCGGCCGAGCGAGAAGCTTCGTGCACGTGATCGACGAGCGCCTTCGCGCCGTCGACCGTGGCCTCCGGCATGATGCCGTGCCCGAGGTTGAACACGTGGCCGGGCGCCCCGCCGTTCTCCGCCAGGATGCGATCGCACTCCGCGAAGAGCGCCGCGCGCGGCCCGAGGAGGAACGCCGGATCGAGGTTGCCTTGAATGCCCACGTCGGCGCCGAGGCGAGCGCGCGCGGTGTCGATGCCGAGGCGCCAGTCGATGCCGATCACGTCACCACCCGCCTCCTTCATGAGCGGGTAGAGCTCCGGGTTGCCAGTGCCGAAGTGGATCACCGGCACGCGCCCCTTCACGGCGTCGATCGCGGCCTTCGAGTGCGGCATCACGAACTTGCGGTACGCAGCGGGCGAAAGGATGCCGACCCACGAGTCGAAGAGCTGCACCGCCTGCGCGCCTGCGTCGATCTGCGCGTTCAGGTACGCGCCGGTCGCGCGCGCGATCTTGCTCATCAGCGCGTGCCACACGCCTTCGTCCTTCACCATGAAGGCCTTCGTCTCGTTCCAGCTCTTGCTGCCGCCGCCCTCGACCGCGTAGCTCGCGAGCGTGAAGGGCGCCGCGGCGAAGCCGATGAGCGGCACCGAGAGCGCGCGGCGCGCGAGCCGGATCGCGTCCATCACGTAGCCGAGCGAGCTCGCGGCGTCGATGTCGGTCGGCATCGCGTCCACCGTGGCGGCGTCGCGCACCGGCGCGTGGATCTTCGGGCCGTGATCTTTCTCGAACGAGAAGCCGACGTTCAGCGGCTCGAGCAAGAGCAGGATGTCCGCGAAGATGATCGCGGCGTCGACGCCGAGCTGATCGACCGCGTCGACGGTCACCTGACACGCGAGCTCGGGCGTCTTGCAGAGCTCGAGGAAGCTGACCTTCGCGCGGATCGCGCGGTACGAGGGTTGGTAGCGCCCCGCTTGGCGCATCAGCCAGATCGGGGTGTAGGGCGTGGGCTTGCGCGCGAGCGCGTCGAGGAAGACCGCCATGGTGCGCGCGAGCATAGCCCGAGCGGCGGACGCGTCCGTGTGGAAGTTCGATTCGTCGGGGCTGCGCCACGAGCTCAGAACGCTTCCCCGATGCTCAAATGGAACGCCCCGGGGAAGCGCGCGCGCGGCCCGAAGGACACCACGGTGTCGTCGCTCGTGCGACGCACACGTTCGTCGTCACCCTTCACCGAAAGCTGCCGCACCTGCCACGCGAGATCGAGGCGGATCGGCCCGACGATGGTGAAGTAGCGGAGCCCGAGGCCGACGCTGGTCTGCGGGTGATCGAAGCGGAGCTCCGTCGCTCGGCTCACGTCGCCGAAGTCGCCGAAGAGCACGCCGCCGAGATCCGCAGCGATCGGGAAGCGCAGCTCGACGGCGGCCTCCCAGCGTCGCGTTCCGCCTTCGCGGCCGTCTCCGAGCCGCCCCGGCAAGAAGCCGCGGTTTCCATTCGCGCCGCCGCCGCGCAGGCGTTCGTCGCGCGGCCCGAGCTCGGCGCTGAGCGGGTCGAGATCCGCGTCGGCGCCGCGGATGAAGTACATGCCGAGCGCGGCGCGCATCGCGATCGTGATGCGTTTGGGCAAGGGGATGTACGCGCGCACGTCAGGCGCGAGGTAGACGTAGTTCCACGACGACGGCAGCCAGAAGCCCGCTTCGCGCGCGACGATCTGCGCGAAGAAGCCGCCGTGCGGTCGGGTCGGATCGTCGCGCAGATCGAGGCGCAGCACCTGCTCGACCTCGAGCACGTGGTAGTCGGCCGGCACGGGCGTGTCGTCGTTGCGTCGATCGCGCCGCGTCTGTTCGTCGCGACGCTCGCCCGGCGGCACGCGGTAGTACGTGCCGCGAAAGCCGACGCTCGCGAAGAGCCGATGGCGCGCGAAGAAGCGTTCGAGCGAGAGGCCGGCGTCGACGCGGTGGCGGAAGAACACCGCGTACGGATCGGGGCCGACGTCGTGCGCCCCGCGGACCACGAAGGTCGTGCGGGGCTCGAGGAAGGCCGGCTGACGGAGCTCGATGCGCTGCTCGTTGCCGGCGCGTGGCGACTCGAAGCTCGGGAAGGGCTCGAGGAGCACGAGGCGCGGACGCTGGATCGTCTCCAGCCGCCGCATGCCGCCGAGCGCGTTGCGGTTCGTGTAGCGCGCGAGGATGTGCAGATCCCAGATCGGCACGCTCTGCACCTCGAACTGACTGCGCTCGAGGATGCCGGATTGAACGCCCACGCCGAGCCCGAAGCGGTGTTGCTGCGCGCGCGTCACCTTCACCCGCACGTCGATCGTCCGCGCTTCGAGGCTCGTTCCGTCGTCACCCTCGGCGAGCGGAGGGACGATCGGCTCCACCACCACCGACGCGAAGGCGCCGAGATCGAAGACCGCGCGTTGGGCCTCGCGCAGCTCCTCGCTCGAATACGCGTCGCCGCGCGCGATGCGGGTCGCGTCCGCGATCGCTTCGATCGGGAGACCCTCTGCGCCCTCGACCCGCACCTCACCGAACACGCAGGGCGGCCCGGCGTCGATCTCGTACTCGACGCGCGCCTCGCGTGCCGGACGGTCGATCCGCACGTGCCCGCGGATCCGCGCGCGTGCGTGCGAGGCCTCCGCGAGGACGACCGCGAGCGCTTCTTTCGTCGCGTCGTGGCGCGCCTCGTCGAACCGCTCACCCTCCTCGAGCACGATCGCGTCCGCGAGCGCTTCGCGAAGGTCGCGCGGCAACGCCTCGTGCCCTCGCAGCCCGACGCTCTTCACCGACGTCGGCTCACCTTCGTCGACCACGATCGTGAGCTCGACCGAGCACCCTTCGTCCGAGCCTTCGCGCTCGCAGCCCGGCTCCTCGAGCTCGCGTTCGATCGTGTCGTCGGTCGTCGCTTGCTCGGGCTCGACGCGCACCTCCACGACCCGCGCCGCGTGGTGACCGCGCGCCTCGTACCAACGCTCGATGCGCCGCAGATCGCGCTCCAGCGCGACGCGATCGTAGAGCGGCCACTCCGTCCACGGCCACGCCCAGAGATCGACGCGGGTGTGGCCGACGTCGAAGGGCTCCTCGCCGCACGCGCCCGCCGGCATCACGCCGAGGGTCACGCCCGCGCGAGGTCGCGCCGCGGTGGACAGGCATCCACGCAGGGCTTCTTCGTCCATCGCGTCCACGCCCTCGAAGCGAAGCCGCGCGACGCCGTAGCGGTCCGCGGGCACCGACGCGCACGCGCCGAGCGCGACGAGGCAGAGTCCGACGAGCGCCGAGCCTCTCATCGCGGCTCCCACGAGATGTCGAGGCTCCAGTTGTTGCCTTGCTCCCACTTGCCCGAGCCGACGAGGTCGTGAGGGAAGAGCAGCTCGAGCAAGAAGCCGCCGGCGGCGCGTGCTTGTCCGCTCTGCTCCTCCGCGCCGAGGAACCCTTCGACGTAGATCCCGCGCACGACACCCTCGAGCCAGCTCGGGATCAGCCGATCGGCTTGGAAACCCGCGCGCACGCGAGCGCTCCGCGCGTCCTCCGCCTCGATGCGGAACACCGGCAGGAAGGCGCCGAGCTCGCGTCGCGTCATCGAGCTCAAGAAGCCCGCGAGCATGCCCGCGAGCACCGAGGTCGCCTGATCGCGCGCTGCCACCTCCGCCTCGCGCTGCGCGCCGCCGCGCACCAAGAGATCGATCACCGCGCGCTCGTCGCCGCCTTCGACGTCCGGCGATCGGAAGGCGAGGGTGGGGGCGGAGAGGTAGCCGCCGATGTCGACGTACACCTTCTCGCCGGTGCGGAGCTGATGCAGCGCGGTGAGATCGAGCCGTGGATCGACGCTGCTCCCACCCGAGAACCGTATCTCTCCCGGCTGCAGCTCGAAGCGTTTGCCGAGCAGCTCGATGTAGCCACGACGGATCGTGAGCGGCCCCTCGAGGCGCGTGCCCTCCGCGTCGGTCGTCGATCGCACGTTCGCGTCGAGCTGGAACGCGAAGTCGTCGCGCCGCACCCAGAAGGGCGTCGAACGCACGCGCACCTCGATCGGCACCGAGGGCTCGCTCGTCTCGGCGGCTTCGTCTTCCGTCGTCGCCACCTGCGCGAGCGCGCCGAGGCCCCCCGGCAGCGCGTCGACGTACGTCACGTCCGGATGCCGCTCGAGGCTCTGCACGCTCCGCCCGCTCTCTTCGGGCACCCGCACCGCGAGCTCTTCGAGGCTCACGTCGAGCACTCGCCGATCGCGCGCCGCGAGGTCGCCTTCGACCCGCACGTCCGCGCTCACGTACGCGAAGATCACGCCCTCCACGCGCGCCGGCAGGTTTCGCGCGCGAACGCGGACGTCCAGCGTGCTCGGAGAGAGCCCCGCGGTAACGCAGACCGTCGATCACGACCGCGCCGTCGCGCAAGGCGATCCCACCCTGCACGCGCGACACACGCACGAAGGGATCGCGCAGCGTGAGCCCGACGTCGCGCAGCGTGACGCTGCCCGAGACGTCGGGTGTGCTCTCGAAGCCCCGCCCGGACGCGCGAAGGGTTCCGTCGATCGCGCCGCTCGGCTCCGCGAGCTGCGGCACCATCGCGACCAAGGGCGCGATCGCGGCGTCGTCGAAGCGCGCGCTCGCGTGCCAGGCGGCGTCGTCGAGGTTGGGCGCGTCGATCCCCGACCACGTCCAGTCCCACGCGCCGTCGATCGCCACGCTCGTGCGCCGCGTCGCGCGATCGATCATCGCGACGTCCACGCGACCGCTGCGCGCGTCGACCTCCGCCGCGATCCGCGCGTCCACCACGGGGCTCTCCCGCGTGCGGAGCTCGCGCAGGTCCACGTTCGCGCGAACGTTCGGTGCGTCGCCGAGGATCCCGGTCGCGCTCACGTCGACCCGCGCGATCCCGGAGAGCGATTCGCACGCGTAGGGCAGACGCGCGAGCGCGAGCGCCTCCGAGCGCAGCGTCGCGTCCACCGTCGGCACCACGAAGCCGTCGCGCAGCCACGTGCGCCACGGGATCGACGCGCTCGCTTCGAGCCGCGCCTCCCCGCCCGCGTCGCGCAGCGTGGACGTCACGTTCGCGCGAGTGCCGTCGAACGCCAGCTCCGCCCCGAAGCTCGGCCGCGCGTCGCCGCACGTTCCGACGCGCGAGACTTCGAGCCAGCGTCCCGCGAGGCGCGCGTCCACGCGAGGCGACGCGCCACCGCGCGCTTCGAGGTGCACGCCGAGCTCGATCGGCAGCGCCTGCGCCAGCGGTCGCGGGAGGCTCGGCAACGCGCGCGTGGGCACGTCCACGTCGAGCGCGATCGGTCGCGCGAGCCACGTCTCGAGATCGGTCGGCAGCGTCGCGAGCTCGGCCTGCGCGAGCGGCGCGCGAAGCCGCGCGTCCACGAACGGACCCGACGCGTCGCGTGCGCCGAGCGTCGTCTCCAGCGCGTCGTCGCTCCACCGCGCGGCGAGCGAAACGTCGATCGGATCGCCGCCGTCGAACGCGACGTCGTCCCCTTCGAGCGCGAGCGTGACCACCGGCGCCTCGCGCGTTCCCTGGACGCGCGAGTCGACGCTCACCGTGCCCGCGAGCGGCGGCGCGTCGGGCAGCACCAGCTCCAAGAGCGCGAGCGAGAGCGCGTCCGCCTTCACACGCGCATCGAGCGTGCCTTCGTCGAGCGCCGCGAGCGCACGCGCCTCGGATCGCAGCGTCGCGTCGATCTCGAGCGCGCCCGCGCCGCGCAGCTCGGCGGAGACCGTCGCGCCCACGCCGGGCGTCAGGGTCGCCTCGATCCGCGCGGTCGAGCTCGGCAGGTCGCGCACCGCGAGGTCCGTCGCCGTCGCGCTGAGCAGCACCTCGGGCGACGCGAGCGCGCCCTGCAGCGCTCCTTCGACGTGCACGCGCCCGCGCAGGCCCTCCGCGAGCCCGTACGCCTGCTCCACCGCGGCGAGCTCCACGTCGACCAGCGCGTGGACGTTCGAGCGCCCGCGCGGCGCCACGGTGCCGCCGAGCTCCACGAGCATCGCGCCTCCGCGGTCCGCGACGTGCGCGGCGCCGATCGCGATCGAGTCACCCCTCGCGCGCACGTTCGTGAGCCGCGCCCGCAGCGGCGAGGGCCAGAGCCCTTCCGCGTCGACGGTGCCCGAGAGCTCGACGTCCGGCGCGCTCACGTCGCGCACGAGGGCGTCCAGATCACCCCGCACGCGCCGAGAGCCGCTGCGCGCGTCGACTTCGAGCGCGTAACGCGCGGCGTCGCCGCTCGGTCCCCCGACCACCCGCGCCTCGACGCGATCGATCGTCTCGCCCGCGACACGCACCTCCGAGCCGCCGATCGTCAGCCGCGCGCGGGGACGATCGAGCTCGCCCCGCGCGTCGCCGCGCACCGAGAGCTCGCGCGCACGGATCCCGAACCCGCTGGCGTCGCGCGCGGTCACGTCGAGCTCCACGTCGAGCCGGTCGTCACGCAGCGCGAACCGACCGCGACCGACCACGCGCGCATCGGCCCCGGGCGCGAGCGCGCGCACGTTCGCGTCGCGTGCGATCGACGGCACGTCGACGTCGAAGCGGACCTCGATCGCCTCGCCGAAGGTACCCGTCACGTCGAGGCGTCCGTCGTGCGTGAGGTGCGGCAGCGCGAGCCGCTCGAGCTCCAACACGTCGTCGCGAAGCGTCGCGTCGGCCTCTATGCGCGGGACCGTCCATCGATCGTACGCGAGCCGCTCGCCACGCAGCGTGAGGCGCCGTGCTTCCCCCGCGGGCTCGAGCGTGACCTCGACGTCGCCCGCGAAGATCGCATCGGGCAAGGTGCCCACGAGCGCGCTCAGCGCGACGCCCTCGGTCGAGACGCGGGCCCGCGCCCGCTCGCCCTCGTCGGTGGCCGCGAACGATCCTTCGACCCGCACGGACGAAGAATCGCCCGCGTGCAGCGTGCCTTCGGCTTCGAGCGCGTCCAGCCAGCCCGCGACGTGGAGCTCGAGCCGCAGCGGTCCTCCCAAGAGCCCCGCGACCTCCGGCACACCCAGCGCGCGTGCGTCGTCCGGCTCGATCGCGAGCTCGGTCCGCGCGTCGACGTGGGCCGGACCGTCCTCGAGCGCCGCGCCCCACCGCACCTCGCCCTCCACGTTCGCGATCGTCTCCGCCACGCGTTCCGTTCGCGCGAGCTCCACGCGCACCGTGCTGGTCGCGTCCGCGCCGAGGTCCGCGTCCGCGTCGACCGCGAGCGAGAGCGGTGCGCCTTCGCCACGCCGGAGCGCGCCCGTCAACGTCACGTCGCGCGCACGCACCGAAGGCCCGAGCGACGCGGCGCCTTCGAGCGCGAGATCGGTGAGGGTGAGGGCCTCCGGCAAGTCGAGGCGCGCGAGCCGCACGCGCACACGTTCGATCTCGATCCGCGGCAGGATCGTCGGGCCGATCGAAGGCGCCGACGGAACCTTCGCCGCGAAGGCCTCCGCGATCGCGCTCGGCTCGCGCAGGTCGAGGGTGTTTCCCTCCACCACGACCTCGCGCACCGTCGGCACGCCCGCGATCGACGCGCGCACGTCGGGCACCACCACCGCGGAGCGCACGTCGAGCACCCGCGTTCCATCCGGCGCGTGCACGCGGAACCCCTCGACGCGCACCTCGCGCCACGAGAGCGAGACGCAGCGATCGATCGCGAAGTCACCCGCGAGCGCCGCGTCGAGCTGACGTTCGAGCTCCTCACACGTCGCGCGACGAGCCACCGGCGAGTCGAGGTGTGCGAGCGCGCTCACGACGAGCGCGACGACGCCGATCAAGAACCAGAGCACCGCGGCCGATGCGCGACGCAGGAGCGGTCTCCTCGCTGCTCGATCCGCCACCTGGAGACCCTGTCCCGATCCGAGCGAGGGTCAATCGGGGTAGACGATCTCGAGCGCCTCGAGCCCGAGTCGGAGCGCGAGCGCGCGCAGCTCGTCCGCGTCGCGCACGCGACCTTCGGCCACGAGCCGCGGGAGCAGACGCTGGAGCTGCGCTTCGAGCGCGGCCGGACGGCGACTCTCGCGCAGCGCGGAGAGCGTCGTGTCCGAGGGCGCGAGATCGACGCGCGTGTCCTCGGGCACGAAGGGAGTCGGGGCGAACGTCGGCACCCGCGGGGCTGGAGGCAGACCGCTGCGTGCGCTCGCCGCGACCGCAGGCGGTCTCACGGAGGCAGGTCGCACTTCGGACGGAGGTCGCACCGACGCGGGGCGTGCGGCGTCCGTGCGGGCGATTTCGGCGCGAATCGCTTCGGGACGCACCGCCGGGAACCCACCCGGTGAGGTCGGCACGATCGAGGGAGGGCGACCACGTGGCGCCACGGACGGGGGCCGCGTCGGAGCTGCTTTCGCTGCTGGCGTCGCGACGGGTGCTGGTCGCGGTGGAAGCGCGGGGGCCGCAGGCCGCGCGATCGGCACCGCGGAAGGCGGTCGAGCCGCGGCCATCGGGGCGGGGATCGCGGAGGGCGGCCTCGGCGCCACGACCGGCTTGGGCGGCACCGCGGAGGCCGGCTTGGGTGGCAGGGCCGACGCAGGCTTCGGGAGCGGCGGAGGGGGCTTGGGCGCGGGCGGAGGCTCCACCACCTGGGTCGCCGCCGCGAGCCGCGTGATGTCGATCTCGCCCGTCTGGCGCCCCCCGTGCTCGAGGTCGTCACGCGCCATGACGATGCGTTCGAACAGGAGCTCGCCCGCGGTGTCGAGCTGGAGATCGTCCAGGCGCACGCGATGTCCCGCCATGGCGCGCTCGCTCCCGATGCAGCGGCCCATGCCCTCCAAGAACGCTTGGCCGTCGCGGAGCAACACCTCGAACGCGACCCACGCGCCGAGCTCGACCGCGTGATCGGCGGGCAAAACGAGGTGCCCGTCGTCGAGGTCTCTCGCGAGGGCTCCGACGGCCTCGCCGTTGTCGCGACACTCCGTGCGAAGGACGATGCGGTCTCCCACGACGCGTAGCCTACACCGGGTCCGAAATCCCCTTCACGCATTCCGCACGAGGGCTTCTCGGGGACCGAGGTACGGCGAGCTGCCCCTCGGAGAAGCGGACTGGCCACCGCATTGGCCAGTGGGGCTCGGGGTCGCCACCTCCGAAGCCGTCCGCCATCAGTGCAACCATCCGTTCGTAAGGAAAATCGCGGATGGCCAGCGAGGCACGAAACTTGTTTTCATGTCGCTCGATGCAGGTTCACGTCTTCGCGACCCAGAACACCGAGTACCACCTCCGCGGCGCCCTCTGCGTCGCGATGCGCGACCGACGCTCCGGGGAGTGGATCACCGAGCACGACGCGCTCGGCGCGGAGGTGACGTGCATGCTCGCCCGCATCGGGGGTCAGTGGCGGCGCCACGTGCTCAGCGTGCGCATCGGCAGCGTGTTGTGGTTCGAGCGCGTGCAGGTGACGACGAGCAGCATCCGCGTGATCCGCGCGGCGACCGAGCACGAGACGGCGCAGTACCCGCTGCTGGGCTCGGTCACGATGGTCGATCCGCCGCGGCTTCCGCCCGCCCGCGAGGATCAGACGGGGCGCCAGTCGGTCGAGTCCGCGTTCACCACCGTCGATCCTGCGTGGCTCGAGACGGTGCAGTGAACGCGCGTCCGTGCATTCCTTGCACGACGCACGTTCGACCCACGGAAGGCTCGTGGGAGGGGTTCGGGGCTTCCTGGGGGAGGGTCTGGCGACAGACCCTCGAAGAAGCTGACGCCCCTCACGACGTCGACCACGCAGCGCTTGGCGTGCACCCCGCGACCTGCTAGATCGCGCGCCCCGACCGACGGCGCACGGTGCTCCTACGGTCGCGGCGGCGAGGAAGCTCGCCGAAATCACACACACTTCCCGGCTCGAACGGCCTCCTGGTGCTCACGGTCTCCGTGGGTCGGCGGTCGCGGGAAGTGGCGGACCCAACCAAGGAAATCGAGCCATGACCGAAACGATCCACGAATCCCCCGAGCTCGCCGCCCTCGGTACCGCCGACGTCGCCAGCGGTGACCTCCCCATCGGCCTCCGCGCGCTCATCGACGCCGGCGTCCACTTCGGGCACCAGACCAAGCGCTGGAACCCGCAGATGCGCTCGTACATCTACGGCGCACGCAACGGCATCCACATCATCGACCTCGACCAGACCGCGCAGCTCTTCAAGCGCGCGTTCCACTTCGTGAGCGACGCGGTCGCGCGCGGCGGCCACGTGCTCTTCGTGGGCACCAAGCGCCAGGCGGCGGACGTGATCCACGAGGAGGCGGTCCGCGCGGGTCAGTTCTTCATCACCGGTCGCTGGCTCGGCGGCACGCTCACGAACTTCCGCACCGTCAAGGTCGGCATCGAGCGCCTCCGCGAGCTCGAGCGCATGGACGAGGACGGCACGCTCGACGCGCTCCCGAAGAAGGAAGCGCTCTCGCTCCGCCGCGAGATGGAGAAGCTCGACAAGTACCACGGCGGCATCAAGCTCATGAACGCGCTGCCGTCGGCGATCTTCGTGGTCGACCCGAACCACGAGCACATCGCGGTCAGCGAGGGGCGCAAGCTCCACATCCCGATCGTCGCGCTCACGGACACGAACTGCGACCCGAACCTCGTGGACTTCATCATCCCGGGCAACGACGACGCGATCCGCTCCATCAAGCTCATCACGTCGCGCATCGCCGACGCCTGCATCGACGGCCTCCAGCGTCGTCGCGGCGAGGGCGGCGGTGGTCACGCTCCGGTGGCGAACGCCGACGGAGTTCAGGTCGAGGTCCAGCGCGGCAAGCGCCGCCCGCCCCGCCGCTGACTCACCTTCGTCCGAACCCAGCGAAGGCGGGCCTCACGGTCCGCCTTCCGCGTACAAGCTTTCCCAGTTCCCAGGAGAGATTCCGATGACGCAGATCAGCGCAGCTCAGGTGAAGACGCTCCGTGACCGCACCGGCGCGGGCATGATGGATTGCAAGAAGGCCCTCGAAGAGGCCGAAGGCAACGAAGAGAAGGCCGTCGAGATCATTCAGAAGAAGGGTCTCGCGAAGGTTGCCAAGAAGGCGGGCGCGATCGCGGCCGACGGCCTGATTCACGCGTACATCCACGCGGGCAGCCGCGTCGGCGTGATGGTCGAGGTCAACTGCCAGACCGACTTCGTCGCGCGCAACGAAGAGTTCAAGGTGTTCGTCTCCGAGGTCGCGATGCACATCGCGTCGGAGAAGCCGGAGTTCGTGCGCGCGGAGGAGATCTCCGAGGCCGCGATCGCCAAGCAGACCGAGATCTTCTTCGGTCAGCTCGACGAGGAAGCGAAGCAGACCGGCAAGGAGAAGCCGCGCGCCGCGCTCGAGAAGATCGTCGAGGGCAAGCTCGCGAAGTGGAAGAAGGACGTCGTCCTCCTCGACCAAGAGTTCATCATGAGCGAGGACAAGAAGACGGTCGGCGTCATCCTCGACGAGCTCTCGGCGAAGATCGGCGAGAAGCTCTCGATCCGTCGCTTCGTGCGCTACGAGCTCGGCGAAGGCATCGAGAAGAAGGTCGCGGACCTCGCGGCCGACGTCGCGGCGACCATCGCCGGCACGAACTGAAGCCAGGCGAGCCGAACGTGGGAGAGCCGAAGATCGCGAGGTCTTCGGCTCTTCACGTTCCGTCGTGCCGTCGTGTGGTCGTGGTCGGCGACGTGGCCGGTGGTCGGCGACGTCGTCGGCGTGGTCAGCGACCGGCGACGATGTGTCCGATGCAGCGACGTCGGCAGGACGGCGTGCTCCGCGAGATCTCCCACACCCACGCGCGCGCCCCGAAAGTCCACCCGCTCGATCGAACCGAACGTGAGGTAGAGTCCCGCGCCATGTCGCGCCTCCGCTTCGCCTTCGCCCTCCTCCTCGCGCTCGGATCCGTCGCTTGTGGCGACGACACCGAGGCCGGCGAGGCCGCCTCGACCGAGCCCACGGTCGGCCTCCTCGAGCTCTCGATCTCGAACCGCCACGACTCCGAGCCGACCAACGCGGCGGCGATCGAGATCTCGGGCTCCGCGATCCGGCTCGACGGACGCGACGTGGTCCCGCTCGAACGCGGTCGGGTCCCGGACGCCGCACGCGACGGCGTGCGCATCCCCGCGCTCGCTCAGGCGATCGCGGCCGCCCCCGCGCGTCGCGCCGCCGTGCTCCGCATCTACGCCAGCACGCCGTACCAGACGACCGCGCTCGTGCTCGGCACGTTGAAGGCGGCGAACGTCCCCGAGGTCGCGTTCGCGGTGCGCCGCGGCGCCACCACGGAGCTCGGCTACTTGAAGCTCGAGGGCTACGACGTCCGTGCCGAGGTCGCGAACGAGCCCATCACGATCCCGGCCACCCACCAGCGCGCTTGGAACGAGCTCGCGCCGGCCTGGGAGGCGATGACCGAGGCCTGCCGCGGCGGGGAGCACTTCGTCGATTGTGCGTACAAGCCGACCGAGATCGCCGAAGGCGGCGACTTGCAGATCACCTTCTTCGCGCGGGGCAGCGCGGTGAAGCTCGAGCTCGACCGCGTGCGTGGCGTGGACGCTCCGGCCCCGACGCAGCCCGCGTTGCTCGAAGGCATCGCCCCCGAGGCGGCCGCGGAGGTCGTGGAGCCCGCGAAGACCGCGGCGTTCACGTGGCGCTTCCAGGCCGCCACGATGGCGGAGTCGCCCATCGCCGCGGTGATGCGCCCGCTGTGCGGCGCGCAGTCCTGCGGCGGCATGGTGACGGCGGAGGGCCAGACCCAGACGATGAACGTGCTCAGCTTCCTCGGCGCGACCTTCCCGAACGGCACGCCCGCGCCCTACGTGGTCTTCCAGGTCCCGCCGCGCTGAGCCAGGGATCGACGTTCGCACCGACGAAACGCCCGCCTCGCGCGGGCGTTTCGGGTTTCGTCGACCGGGCGTTCACGGGCGGGTGAACCTGCGTGGTCGTCGTCGGTCGTGAGTTTCCGTTATCGTTCCCTCCGGATCGGGGATCGGAACATGCGCATTCACGTCGTCGCGCTCGTCGGCTTCACGTTTCTCTCCGTCGGCTGTGGTCGCTCGCGCCTCGTGAGCCCACCACCACCCTCCGACGCAGGACCCGTGAGCGACGGAGCGCCGATCGAAGACTCCACCGTCCTCGACGGCTCCACCTGCACGTGTGTCCGCGACGCCGACTGCGGCGAAGGGCTCGTCTGCGACGGATGTCGCTGCGTCTCGGACGCGGAGTGCGTCTCCGATCTGGACTGCCGCGCGGGCGAACGCTGCGAGGCAGGGGAGTGTCGAGCGGTCGTCGCGTGCGGCGACGATCGTGACTGCGACCCGGATGAGCGCTGCGTGGCGGGCACGTGCGAGCGCGTCACCGAGTGTGCGTCGCGCGCCGACTGCGATCCCGGCTTCGATTGCGTCGACGGCACCTGCGCGCCGCTTCCGGAGTGCACCCGCGACGCCGAGTGTGATGCTGGCTTCGTGTGCCGGTCGGAGCGCTGCGTCTTCGTCGGCGAGTGCCGGAGCGACGCGGACTGCACGCGTGGGTTCGAGTGCGAGGCCGGGAGCTGCGAGTTCGTCGGCGAGTGCGTCGCGGACGCGGACTGCAGCGCGGGCTTCCGCTGCGACGCCGCCCGCTGCGTGCCCACCGGCTGCATCCGCGACTCCGAGTGTGGGGCAGGTCAGGTCTGCGACGCGCTGAGCCGCCGCTGCGTGCCTGCGTCCACCTGCGAGACCGACGCCGAATGCGCGCCCGGCGAGCTCTGCTTCTTCGGGCGCTGCTCGCCGCTGCGTCGGTGCCGCGACAACGCGGATTGTCCGCCCGACGAACGTTGTGACGGATTCCGATGTGTGGGCGATGACGGGTGTCGCGACGACTCCGATTGTCCGAGCGGGTTCCGGTGCGACTTCGCGTATTGTCAGCCCGGTCGTTGCGAGGTCGACGGAGATTGTACGGCCGGGTGGACCTGCGAGGCGAATCGCTGCTGGCCGGGGTCGTTCTGCAGCACCGACGCCGATTGCCCGTTCCCGGGGCAACGCTGCAACGGCCGAACCTGCGAGGGCGACGCGTGCGAGGTCGACGCGGACTGTCCGTTCATCCCCGGCTCCGGCCGCGGCACCTGCATCGACGGCGCGTGCGTGCCGCTTCCGCCCCCCGAGTGCGGGGTGGACGCGGACTGTGGGCCCGGTCGGATCTGCGACTTCGGCTTCTGCGGGGATGCGCCGCCGACGTGCCCCGAGGTCCCGTGCGAGGACGGGAACGTGTGCGAGGACGGGGTGTGCGTGCCGCCCCCGGAGTGTCGCGCGGACGCCGACTGCATGGGCAGCGGCCTGCGCTGTCAGAGCGGAAGGTGTGTGTTCTCCGGCGAGTGCACGGCGGACGCTCAATGCCCGAACCGCTACCGATGTCTCTCGAACGTCTGCGCCTTCGTCGGCGATTGTGTGCGCGACGACGAGTGCGGTGACGGCTTCTCTTGTGTCCTCGGGAGCTGTCGCTTCGACGGGGAGTGCCGCACCAGCGCGGACTGCGCGGCCGGCGAGCGCTGCACCTCGAACGTCTGCACCGCAGAGCCCTGCCGCGCGAACGACGACTGCCCGGCCGGCACGACGTGCAACCTCTTCTCGCGCGCCTGCATCCCGGAGATCGACTGCGCGACCACCGCGGATTGTCCGCTCGGCTGGACCTGCCTCGGCGACACCTGCGCGGAGTTCCTGCTCTGCGCGCCGCCCTTCGGCTCCGAGTGCCCGCCCGGCACGAGCTGCTCCGACTTCGGAGCGTGCTTCGTCGCGACCGACTGTCGCCGCGACGCGGACTGCCCGAGCGGAGAGGTCTGCGAGCTCGAGTACTGCCAGCCCACGACGTGCGCGGGCGACGCGGACTGCAACTACGGTTGGTCGTGCGCGGGCTCGCGCTGCATCCCTTGGCTGCTCTGCGGGAGCGACATGGACTGCGACTCCGGCCGCGAGTGCATCAACAACGTCTGCATCGCGCCGGGCGGCTGCGAGCGCGACGCGGAGTGCCCCGGCGGACAGATCTGCCTCGTGGGCGTCTGCACGTTCCTCCCGCCGGACGAGTGCACGCGCGACGAGGACTGCCCCGAGGGCGAGGCGTGCACCTTCCGCTTCTGCGAGCCCGCCACGCGTTGCCGCATCACGCGCGACTGTGGCGCGGGCGAGGTCTGCGTCGACGGCTTCTGCCGCATCCCCATCGACTGTCGGATGGACAGCGACTGCGCGGCGGGAGAGATCTGCGACGACCGCAACCGCTGCGTCGCGGGGTGAGCCGTCGCTGAGCACGGCGGAGCGAACGAACGTCCGCCGTGCTCGCGCGACGTTCAGGCCTCCGACCAGACGTTCTTCTCGAAGAAGCTGCGTCGGATCGCGGGCTCGAGATCGCTCAGATCGAGGATCACGAAGAAGTCGACGACCTTGAACGCGAGATCGAGGGCGGGTCGGCTGCAGATCTTCGCGCCGAAGCCGAGGTAGCTCTCGACGAGCGGCGGGATCGCGACGAGCTCGGTGGACGTCTCGCTCACGCGATCGTCGCAGCGCAGCGCGGGCAGCGGCTGCAGGCGCAGGGTGGGGTGCACTTTGCCCTGCGCGAGCAGGCGATCCTCGACGAGATGGCCGATCGCTGGATCGGTCCCCGGCACCGAAGCGCAGCCGAAGAGGTAGCGCTTGTCGTTCCACGCCAGGTAGCGCGCGAGACCCTTCCACAGAAGATGGATCACGCGGCCGTTGCGGTGCTCGGCGGCCACGCACGCGCGACCGATCTCCGCGCCGCGCTCGACCACGTCGCGCGGGAGCGCGCGGAAGTCGAACTCGGTCGCGGAGTAGAACCCACCGCGCGCGTCGGCCTGCGGCTTCGTCATGAAGCGGTAGGTGCCGACGATCGCGCCCGTCGCGCGCTCTTCGACCACGAGGTGGTGCGCGTAGGCGTCGAACTCGTCCTCGTCGCGCCCGAGCAGGAACGCGCTGTCGAGGCCCTCGTCGAGCTCGAGGTTGAAGACCTCGAAGCGAAGGCGCTGCACGTCGAGCAGATCCTTCTCGGAGCGCGCGAAGCGCAGCTTGTAGCGGCCCGCGACGAGCTCGCCGGCGGGGACGCCGGAGGGGTGAACGGGATAGGAAGGCGCGAAGCGGCGCTCGCTCGCGAGGGGAAGCTCGAACGTCTGCGTCATGCTCGTCTCCGTCGTGCGTGCGCTCTCGGCGCGTGGACGACGGGAGATTCGGAGCGGTTTTCCTCGGCGAAGTGCCCCGTTCGTGACGGAGCCGTGGAGTCGTCGGCTCGTCACCAGACCGCGATGTGGAGGTCGCGTGAGTCACCAGAACGGCACGCAGCTCGGCCCTCGCGCGACGGCGAGCGTGATCGGCGCGAGGCGCGAGCGTGCACTCGGAGTCCGCTCGGGCCACCGCGAGGTGTCGTGCGTGGAACCTTCGGCGGTGAACGCGTCAGCGCGCGACCGCGGTGAGCTCGCGCCGGCGTTCGGTGTCCCCGGTGCCGAGCTGGCCCTCTTCGTTCGCGCCGGTGCAGAAGACGCGGCCGTCACGCTTGCGCGCGCAGGTGAAGAAGCGTCCCGTCGCGACGTGGCTCCAGTCCGCGTCGGTGCCGATGCGCGTCGGAACGAGCCGGTCCTCCGTGTCCCCGGTGCCGAGCTGACCTTCGACGTTTCGACCCCAACAGAAGAGCTCGCCGGAAACGAGCGCACAGCCGTGGAAGGTGTTCGTCGCGATCGCGTCGACGCCTTCGAGCGCGAGTGGCGTCGGTACGGCGCGGTCGCCGAGATCCCCGAGCCCGAGCTGCGCGCTGCCGTTCGATCCGAAGCACGCTGCGCGACGATCGGCGCGGAGCGCGCACGAGTGGCTCTGACCCGCGGCGGTCTCGATCCAGGCGTCGTCGCCGATCTGCGTCGGAGTCCGGCGCTGGATCGGAGCTTCGGTTCCGAGCCCGAGCTCGTCGTCGGAGTTGCGACCCCAGCCGAGGAGGACGCCCTGACGCGTCACCGCGAGCGTGTGACCTTGACCGGCGCTCACGGCGCTCCATTCGGCGTTCGTCGCCACCTCGACCGGGAGCGGTTGGTCGTCGAAATCGAGCGGCTCGATGCCGAGCTGGCCTTCGTCGTTGCGGCCCCAGCAGTACATCCGATCGTCGATCAGGATCGCGCAGACGTGCGCCGCGCCCGCGGAGAGCGCGCGGGCGGCGGAGACGAGCGCGACCGGCGAGAGGACGCTGCGGTCGTCGGCGTCTCCGAGACCGAGCTGGCCACGCGTGTTCGCGCCGACACAGCGCACTTCACCCGCAGCGTCGAGCACACACGTGGAGCGTGCTCCGAGCGAGATCGCGACCGGCGTGGTCGCGAGCGCGAGCGGCGTCGGAGCGAGCCTCCGCGCGTCGACGTGGGCGAGCTGGCCTCGATCGTTGGCGCCCCAACACGCGAGCTCCTCGCCGAAGATCGCGCACGTGTGCTGATCGCTCGCGGCAAGTGGCGCGTGCACCGTCACCTCCGCGCCGCCGTCACCCCCATCACGGAGATCCGTCGTCGCGTCGATCGTTCCCGCGTCTTGCGCAGCGTCCCGTCGACCCGCATCGCCGGTCGTCGCGAGGACGTCGAGCTCGCGGAGCTCGCAGCCGCCGAGGACGCACAGGAGCGCGACGATGCGGCATCCCACGGGAGGAGGCCGGCTCGTTTTCGGAGCCCGAGCCCCCGCGAAACGAACCTCGACCCGGCCCCCGTAGCGGCGCGCGCGCGTCACAGCTTCACTCCGAACGCGAGGATGGCTTGGACGAGCGCGCCGTGGCTGCCCGTGACGCGTTCGCCGTCGGCGGTGGAGACGACCCCGAGCACGGCGCTGCCGACCGCGAGCTCGAGGCCGAGCCGCACTGCGCCGAAGCCATAGCGCGCGAAGAGCGTGCCTCGTGGCGCCACGACCGCGCCGGACTCGCGCGCGGTGCTCACGTCGAGTCCGTCGAGCGCGCGCCCGTGGTAGCTGGCCCACGCGGTCCACACCCCCGCCGCGACGCCGAGGTGGAGCCCGCGCTCGGGCTCCCCGAACACGCCCACCAGCACGTCCAGCTCCGCCACGAGCGCGCGCGCGAGCACGTCTCCGAGCGCGCTGCCGCGAGACGGCGCGCCGCGCCCGCCGAGGCCGACGCGAAGGGCCACTCGCTCCGCCCACCAGCGCTCGGCGCGCAGCGAGCCGCCCAGCCAGAGATCCCCACCCCCGAAGCGCTCGAGGGGCAAGACGAGATCGAGCCACGCCAACGAGGGCTCGACCGCGACGCTCGGCACGGATCGCGCGACCGCCGCGCGCACCTCGCGCGGAGGCTCGATCGCAGGCGGCGGCGCGTCGACGAGCAGCAGCTCCGCCCAGCTCGCACGAAGCAGCTCGTCCGCCGCGATGGCGACCGCCAACGAACGCGTCTCCGGCGGGAAGCTCGAGACGTCGAGCGCGCGCTCGACGCGTTTGTCGGTGACAGCGTCGCCGATCGCGATGAGCACGCGTCGGTCGTCGGTCCGTTCGAGTCGCACCCGCGCGACCGCACGCTCGGCGGTCAGACAGAGCTCCAGCTCTTGGGCCTCGAGCGCGGCGCGGAGCTCGACCGTCACCGCCCCGCGCTCACCGTCGGGCCAGTCACCCGCGAGCTCGAGCACGACGTGCGGACGCGCGCTGCGGCAGGTCTGGGCGCTCGCCTGGCTCGCCAGCGACGCGTGAATCACGAGCAGCGTGACGCTCGCCACCGCGAGCCCCACGACCGACGTTCTTCGAGCCGGCCGCCAGTCCGAGCGACCCGATGTCACGCGAGCGTCGCCGTCAGGCCACCGAGCCCGGCCGAATCGACGGATGCTTCGCGTGCGCATCACCGGCTCATCGTGCCGAGCAGGACGCCGCGCTGTAAACGGAGACGTCGCACGATCGAGCGAGGCGGATCCCCTAGAGCCTGATCCAGGATCGGTGCTGCGATCACTCGCACGAGCGACGCATCGCCTCGACGTGGCGGCCCTCGGGGTGAAGCGCGAGGTAGCGCGCGCGTGCGCGTTCGCACGCGGCGTCGTCGCCCGCGCGAGCGTGGGCGTCGACGAGGCGAGCCCGCGCGTCCTCCGCGAACGGCGAGCGTGGCGCGAGCTCGAGCGCGCGCCCGAACGCCTGCGCAGCGCCCCGCGGATCGGAGAGGGAGTCCATCCGCAGGCGCCCGAGCTCGAACGCCGCGAGCCCCGCGCGATCGTCGCGGGGGAAGTCTCGCAGGAAACGTTCGTAGAGCTCGGCGGCCTCGCGGGCCGAGCCGTCGCGCCGTGCGGTGCGCGCGGCGTCGAACGCCTCGCGTGGCTCGTCGCGTGACTCCGCGCGGTCACGTCGTGCCGGGGTCGGGCGTCGCGTCCTGGTGGGCGTGAGCTCCTCGGGCGGTGGCGCCTCGACGCTCGCTTCGACCAGTGGCTCGACGCGACGCGACTCCCCGGCACGGAGCCGATGCACCTCACCACGCACGACCACGTCCACCGCGCCACGCTCGACGCGCACCTCGACGACCCCGCCGAGCTCGCGGCGCACGACGAAGCGGGTCCCCACCACGCGCACCTCGACGTCGTCCGTCTCGACGACGAAGGTTCGCGCCGGGTTCCGTGCGACCTCGAAGGTGGCGCTTCCGTCGCGCAGCGCGACGCGCATCTCTTCGGGCGACGTCGACACACGCTCGAGGCGCGCGCCCGGCGCGGCCACGATCTCGGAGCCGTCTTCCAGCGCGACCGCCGCGCTGGTGCCACCCGCGACGAGCGTGGTGCCCGACCACGCCGGAGGGCCCTCCTCGCGACCGAACGCGACGAAGACGAGCAGCACCGCCGCCGCGACGGCCACGAGCCCGGTCGGCGCGACCCAGCGGGGGCGCTTCGGTCCCGCGAGCCGCGCGTCGATCGCGAGCCAGTTGTCGTCGTCGCGTCGTGCGTCTTCGAGGGGCGCGACGAGCGCGCGTCGATCGAGGCGTTCGCTCTCGTTCATGACTGCCTCCCCAGGCGTGCCGCGAGCAGGACTTCCCCGTCTTGCAAGCGGCGTTTGATCGTGGCGGGTGAGAGGCCCATCGCTTCGGCGATCTCGGGCACGGTCATGCCCTCCACGCGTCGGAGCACGAGGGCCACGCGGACGTCCGTCGGTAGCGACTCGAGCAGCGCGTACAGCGCGCGAAGCTCGACCGCGACGTCCGGCGGGGCGTCGTTGGAGATGCGGACCTCGATCGCACGCTCGGGGCTGCGCTCGAGGAAGAATCGACGTTTGAGCCGGCGTCGTCGGATGCGCTTTCGCGCGGTGTGCACGACGATCATGCCGATCCACTTCGCGAAGGCCTGCGGGTTGCGCAGATCCGCGAGGCGCTCGAAGGCGGCGACGAACGCGTCCTGCACGAGATCGTCGACCTCGTTGCCGCCGAGGAGCCGGTGGGCGAGGCCAGTCACGAGCCGAACGTGGCGGCGGTACAACGCCTCCTTCGCACGCGCGTCGCCGCCGAGCGCTCGTTCGACGAGCTCGGCGTCGGTCACCTCCGGTGACGGCACGCGACGAAGGGGGACGACGACACCCATGGCGCGAACGTACCCCGAGGGGGCACGAGCGGCTCAGCGCGGGGGGCGGCGCCGCAACAGGGGGTGAGCCGGGAAGTCGGCCAAGAAGTCGCGAAGGATGTCGAGGGCTTGAGGGTCGCGCCGCGTCGGCCCGAACGCCGCGCCTCACGGTGCGTCAGGGGCTCACTGACGTGAGGGGCCCGCTCACGCGAGGGCGACGTGCACTCCGAGCGCCTCACCGTCCACGTCCGACCGCTCCGCGTCCGGATTCGTTCCGCGCTCGAAGCGCACCGCGAGCACCTCGGCCGCGATCGACGGCCCGTGCTCGACGAGCGCCTCCGCGAGCTCGCCCTCTGCGTCCCACGTCACGACGATGCGCGCGTCGTAGGCCAGGTCGCGATCCTTGCGGACGCGCTGGATCTTCGAGGTCACCTCACGCGCGAGGCCCATCTTGCGCAGCTCGGGCGTGACTTGGGTGTCGAGCACCACCACGCGCCCCGCCTCGCTCGCGGCCGCGAAGCCTTCTTTGGCCTGAAGGCGCACTTGCAGCTCCTCGGGACCGAGCGCGACGGCGCCGCTCGGGAGCGTCACCGTGATCGAGCCCGACGCGGAGAGCTCCGCGTGCAGCTTCGATCCGTCCGCTTCGCCGAGGAGCTTCTTGCAGAGCGGCAGCTCCTTGCCGAGCCGCGGTCCGAGCTTCGGGAAGTTCGGCAGGAGCTGGAAGTCGACGTACTTCGCGGGCTCGGTGGTGAACGAGAGGCTCACCACGTTGAGCTCCTCGCGGATCGCGTCCGAGAAACGTTCGATCGCCGCGCGTTCCTCGTCGCTCGCGACCACGACGATCGCCTCGCCGAGCGGCTGCCGGACCTTGAGCTTGGCTTCGTTGCGGACGCGGTTGCCCGCGGTGACGAGCTGGCGTGCGAGGGCCACGGATTCGCGGAGCGCGTCGTCGCGGCGCGCGTCGTCGCCGGTGGGGAAGGGCGCGAGATGGACGCTCGCGTGGGCGGTCGCCTCCGCAAGCCGCCCTGCCGGACGGCGCGCAGCGAGCGACGCGAGCGAAGGCTCGCGGGCGGGAGGCTCCATC
>ERZ761602.1091-NODE-1091-length-52007-cov-5.734428_pt1 | contig 52007 bp, 38 predicted proteins | sample MGYA00512165_ERZ761602 | MGnify/ENA primary metagenome ERZ761602 (study PRJEB28899, sample SAMN02445085) | bioreactor sludge metagenome | biome: EBPR sludge; isolation source: Thorneside wastewater treatment plant | place: Australia: Brisbane, Thorneside...
GGGCGTTTCCTCCCTAGACTTGGGCCGCTCACGAAAGTGGGCGGCCTCTTTCTTGTCAAAATCAAGAACGCCAACATCCCGTTTCTGGTAGCAGCAGGCCTGATGGTGAAGCTGGCCTTGGCATCACTGCCAGCCGCGATTATCGTCGCGATTGCTGTTTGGACTGGCGCCGATCCATGGGCCTTGGTTCGGCAGCGGGCTCATGACTCTGCCGGGCATATTGACCAGGGCGGGACGCTAGGCTTGTAGTTGACGGAGCACACTTTCGCCCTAAATCAGGAGCACATCCATGCCGGGAAAAGCTATGATCCGCCTGACGCCGCGTCGCTGGGATTTTGTCGAAGATCCTGCTCTCCAAACGATCCTGCGCCAGGATTATGAAGAGCTGCGCCGGCTGGTTCGGGCCGGCGCTGACAAGAGCGCCGTAGTGCTAAGCGGCACTCTGGTGGAAGCCCTACTGGCCGGCCTGTTGAGCAATGAGAAAGAGGCGGCCCGGCAGGCGTGGAAAGAGCGGAATGGAGGCCGGACGCCCGCTCCCTTTGAGGAATGGACTCTCTACCCACTCATTCAGGCGGCGGTCAAGTTGGAGAAACTGGACGGCGCTTCTGAGATCCTGGCCGGCGCCCTCAAAGACTTCCGGAATCTCATCCATCCATTGGCACAAACTCGTAAGTCGATCGTCCTCACCAAGGGCACTGTCACCACGGCCGTGGCGCTGCTCGTCGGTGTCCTCGACTACGTCGAATCCGCACGCACCCGCGAAACTGTCCAGCGACTTGAAGCTTGGGTTGTAGCGCGCGGCCTGGTCCCCAGTTTCACGCCTGCGCAGGCGTACATGCCGAAACTATATATTGATGGCGAAGCCCACACTCTATTTGCCTTGCGCCGTAATCGAGTGCAGATCCGCTTCGGTCGGCTGAAGCGCAGCAACTCTCAGTTCAAGTATAGGGCTGTCCGTGAAGCATTGCGACAACGGCTGAACAAAGTTGGCTTCAACCTGAAGCCGAGCGCCATCAACGCGTTCCCGTCAGTGCCCTTGGAGCGCCTTACGGTCCCGGGGGCCTGTGAAGCATTCATGGAGACGCTCGATTGGTCTATGGCGATTATTCAGAGCCCCCAGAACAGTCTGACGGCCTGAGGTCAACGATTGCCCGGCTGTACTTTTCCAGCGCTTCTGAGGGCACCCAGCTGCGGTGACACCAGGACTGTGACCTCCCTTTCGGGATCTCAGCATGCGAACCATCGAATTCTCGGTCGAAGAGGGCGATTTCACAACCTACACCGGTGACTTGCCGGTCGATGTGGTGGCCCTCAAATACGCGCTGGGTGCCCATGGCGCCGGCTACCAGGTCGCCAACCAGCTGATCAAAGGGGGCGCTCTGCGGAAGGCCAGGCAGCCCGCTGTGGGCCAGTATGCCTTTGTCGGGGCTGGCGCTGCCCAAGGGCTGCGGACAACGCTATTCGTCGGCGTCCACCCGCTGGCGCAGTTCGACTACCCGGATATCCGCCAGTTCATGCAGGTCACCCTGGCCGCCCTGCACAGCTAAGCCCCGGCGTCCACCATCTGTCCCTGACCATCCACGGCGCCCGGATGGGCCGAGACGAGCACGCGGCTTTGCAGACGCAGTTCCTGGTCGGCCTGGCGGAGGCGCAGGTGGACGGTATGCCGGTGGGCCCGGAGCGGATCACGCTCGTCGAGAACACGCTCGGCGCGTGGCCACCCTGGAGTTGTTCATTGGCAGCTCTCGCGGCATTCAGCCTCTGGCCGGCCACTCGGGATACCGGCTGCCGGTCGACGCCGTGTCGGTTGGCCAGGATACGTGCGACATCACGGGAGAGTTTCATGCAAACATCCGAGTTCTTCAGTCTGCTGATGGTCCTGACGTGCCTGGGTGGCCTGTGCCTGGGATCGCTTGTGTTTGGAGCGGTTACGGCGGCGATCTACTCCAGCAAAGGCCGGCCGGCTGTCACGGGCTTTGTGCTAGGCTTCTTCCTTTGGATCGGCGGCCCGATCTTTGCCCTGACCCGTAGCGATCTAAAGAGAGAAATGGCCTTCCAAGCTGCCCGGGCAGCTAAAGAGCAGCGGCGCACCGAGATCATTAATAACTGGATCAGCACCCCGCCGCAACCTATAGCGCCTCCACCGGGTACTGCAACCCGCACGGGGGCCCCTGTTTTGCCGCCGCGCGCTGAAGTCCCGGCCGGCGTTCTAGCCTCCCGCACCCTGGCCGGAGATGACCGCGCCTTGGCCGACATTCTCGAATTGATCGAAGCAGGCGAGGTATTTGATACGGCAGAGATTGCAGATGCCCTGACCACCCTGTTCTTCTCTAACCAGGCCACTCCTCAGCAAAAGATGCGCATTTGGTCTATTCATGAACGCCCGGTCTACCAATATGTGGCCATCGAACATAGGCCGGTCATGGCCTATAGCGAAGAGCGAGACACATGGCGCGAAACCTCTCAAGTTGAGGAGGTCGAAACAATAGTAACCAAGACCCTGGCCGAATACCTTCTGCCAAGATTCGAATCGGGTCAGTTCACATCGAAAAAGTAAACGCGCTGTATGGGTATCGAGGCAGGCAAGAGCCGGGCGCGCCCGAGCCGGCCACCGGCAGCATTCCTGGCGGCAGCGGCGGCGCCGCAGGACCCCGTGTGGCCCGACCTGACAGCCTGGGTGGAGGACAAAATCCGCCGCGCCTGAACTGCGGCGCCGGCCAGCCTGCGGCTGCAACGCCGTGTGAGCGATCCCGCCCGCCATCATCGCCGGTCCATCCGGTTGAGCGTTTGGGGTTACGCCGGGGTCGGCGCACATTTAGTGCCGGCGCCTCGGACGGTGTATGATTGCCGGGCTGACCTGTCCGCCGATCTACCTCAGTAACCCCTCGGCCGGCCTGGCCCAGAGAACTTTCATGCCCTCCGCCGCACCGCTTTCCACTCATCAACCCCTTGCCAGCCCCGACCCGCGCCTGGCCGCCTTCGTCCAGCGCCTGCGCCGCTTTGTCCTGGACGAGCGCGACGCCCAGCGCGTGCAGCTGGAAGCGCAGTGGGCGCGGCCCCTGGCCGAGCGGCTGGCGGCCGGCCACGCTATCGCGGGCGTGCGTTTTGCCGGCGTGACGGCGGGCGGCCTGTACGAATTCGAGTGCGCGCGTAACCAGTCCCGCTTCCGCGAGGGCGATCTGCTGTGCCTGCACCGCAGCAGCCCTTTGCTCCAGCCCAGCTTCACGCTCACCCTGGAGCTGGACGATGAGACCCGGCTGTTGGCGCTGCCGGACGGCCCGGTTGATGTTCAGCGCCTTTCCCAGCAGCCGGACGGCTGGCTGATCGACGAAGGGTATCTCGACCTGAGCGGCTTCGTGCTGGATGCGCTGGACCAGGCGGCCGAGACGCTCATCGGGCGCGAGTACGTCCTGCCGGCCCTGCTGGGCCTCACCCAGCCGGTCGTCGCCACCGAGCCGTACGAGCGGGCGGCGGAGCGGGCGGCGCAACTCGGCCTCAACGAGCGCCAACAGGAGGCCCTGGCCTCGGCCTACGCCACGGACAGTTTCTGGCTGGTGCAGGGGCCGCCGGGCACCGGCAAGACGCGCGTGCTGGCCCACCTGGCCGAGGCCCTGGTGAGCCGCGGCGAGCGTGTGCTGGTGACGGCCTTCACCCACCGCGCCATCAACAACGCCCTGAACACCCTGGCCCGGCTGGCGCCGGAGACGCCGGTCGTCAAGATCGGCGAGGCGCGCCGGGGCGAAGACCTGCAGGCCGTGGAGAACGCCGAGTATTTCGACCGATCGTCCGTGGCCGACTCGGACGGCGGCTACGTGGTCGGGGCCACGCCCTTCGCCACCCAGACCAAACGCCTGGCCGGCGTGACTTTCGATACCGTGATCTTCGACGAGGCCAGCCAGATCACGCTGCCGCTGGCCGTGATGGGGATGCTGGCCGGCCAGCGCCACATTTTCTTCGGCGATCACAAGCAGCTGCCGCCGGTGCTCACGCGCCGGTACAGCGCCGGCGCGTTCAAGGAGTCCGTCTTTGAGACTCTGGCCGGCCGGGGCTTCGATACCCTCCTGGACGAAACCTACCGCCTGAACGACGCGCTGGCGGCCTGGCCCAGCGCGGCCCATTATGAAGGCCGGCTGCGGCCCGCTAACCCGGCCGTGGCCGCCCGCCGGATCGAATACGCCCGTCCGGTGGAACGGTACGCTGAAGTGTTGGACCCGGCGCAGCCTAAAGTTTTCCTGGACTTGGGCCACCGCAACACCACGACGCGCAATTATCAAGAGGCCGGCGTGGTGATGGATTTGGTGCTGGAACTGCTCAAAGCCGGGGTGCCGGCCGGCGAGATCGGGGTGGTGGTGCCTTACCGGGCGCAGGGCCGGCAGATCCGGTCGCTGCTGCGCGGCTTACTGCCCGAGGCCGAAGCGCGCCGGCCGCTGGTGGTGGACACGGTCGAGCGCATGCAGGGCCAGGAGCGCGAGGCCGTGATCGTGTCGCTGACCACCAGCCTGCCGAGTTTCGCGGCCGGCCTGGCCGATTTCTTCTTCCAGCCCGAGCGCCTGAACGTGGCCGTCACGCGGCCGCGCTCCAAGCTCATCCTGGTGGGCAGCCGGCACGTGCTGCGCGCCGAGCCCGAGTCCGAGGAGGACCAGGCGGCTGTAGAATTGTTCCGCGACCTGATCGCGGCCTGTGTTACCCTGACCCTGCCCGGCTCCGAACCGTAACCGCCTCATGGCTGTCCTGTTCCCTGAGACTCCGCCCATCACCACCGCGCCCGAGATCGCGCGCCTCTTCAGTTTGTTCAAGAAGTTGCCCGACTCGGAATACGCCGTCTGGCACCGGTTGTCCATTCATCCCGAGCCTGGCCCGGATTTCTGGGTGCGTGGCAAAGACGGGCGCGGCCTGCTGCTCAAGGTCGCGGCTCTGACCCCGGCCGGCGCCAAGGTCTTCGGCCAGGCGGGGCTGTTTGGCGCTGACCTGTCCCGCCCGGCCGATGCTGAGCATCAAGCCCTCACCGCCTTTTCGAGCCGGCACTTCGCGGCCTGGCCGGAAGCGGCGGCCAAATTGCCGGCGGCCGTGATCTTCCCCAACCTGGACGAACCCGACCTGGCGCGTCTGCGCGGCCTGGCCGTGATCCCGCTCGGCATCGCCTGGGCCGGCCGCGAGCGGCTTTCAGCCCAGGTTTTCCCCGGCTGGCTGGAAGAAGCGGCCGGCCAGCCATTGGCTGAGGACGAGATCAGGCGGGTGCGCGCGGCCTTCACGCCTGAGGTCATCATCCCGGCGGCGCTCACCGTTCGTTCCGACCCGGCGGTCCGTGGCCGCCGCCACCAGACGCGCGAGCTGGTGGAGCGTTACACCACCGCCCGGCTGACTCCGTTTCTGCTGGATTACGACCAGGAGCGGGCGCTCAAGACCGATCTCGACCTGCCGGACGAGGCCCGGGCCGCGGTCACCGACTTCAACCTGCGCCTGGTCAACGGCGTGGCCGGCAGCGGCAAGTCGCTGATCGTGGTCTACCGGGCCATGCTTTTGCGCCAGCTTTTCCCGCACAAACAGATCCTGGGCCTGACCCACAACCAGCCCCTGATCCACGATCTGCAGGCGCGCTACCAGACGCTTAACCCGGCCGGCAAGGCCGTGCAGTGGCAGACCTTCTACCAGTGGTGCCGCCAGCTGTGGCCGGCCGAGAAAGAATTCAAGAAGCCCATCGGCCTTCATTCCAAAGAGAAGTTGGTCACCGATGTCTGGCACGCCCACCTGGCGGATACGCCCATCTCCGAGCGGATGCTGCTCGACGAGATCGACTGGTGCAAGGACCGCCTGCTCTTCTCGCGCGCCGATTACCTGGCCGCCGACCGGGCCGGCCGGGGCTTTGCGCTCACTGAGGCGCTGCGCCACAAGCTGTACACGGCCTTTGAGGCCTACCAGGCCGAGCTCAACCGGCGCGGGCGCATGGACTGGGGCGACGTGCCGCGCCAGCTCTGGCGCTGGCTCCAGGCCGGCGAGCTCCAGCTGCCGCAGTACGACGCCATCCTGGTGGACGAGGCCCAGTTCTTCGCGCCGCTCTGGTTCGAGCTGATCAAGCGGGCCGTGAAACCCGGGGTCGGGCACTTGTTTTTGGTCGCCGACCCGAAGCAGGGCTTCCTGAAGCGCCGGCAGTCCTGGGCGGCGGTGGGTCTGGAGGTGCGCGGGCGCGTGCACCGGCTGAAGAAGAGCTACCGCACCACGCGCGAGATCCTGGACTTTGCGACCCTGCTGTATCGCACGCGCCTGCCGGACGATGACGATGACGTCGTGCCGCCCGACCTGCTGGAGATGCCGGGCGGCGCCTTTCCGGAGGTCATCCCGCTCACCAGCGAGCAGGATGAGCTCACGCGGGTGGTGAATGAGGTTGAGCGCCTGGTGCAGGCCGGCCTGCCCAAGCGCCACCTCCTGATCATCCATGCCGATTGGCAGGGCCAGGAGCGGCTGCTGGAGCGCCTGCGGCAGAAGCTGGGCCAGGCCGCCGCCGTCGACCCCAAAGAGGCCGGCGGCGACGCGGTGCGGGTGTGTACCCTGAATGCGGTCACCGGCCTGGAGAGCCCGATCGTGTTCCTGTGCGGCGTGCACCAGCTCTTTGAGCAGGAGCAGAGCCTGCGCCTCTCGGATGCCGAGCGCGCCGAGCTGGTGCGCGACAACACCCGCAAGCTCTACATGGCGCTCACCCGGGCCGGGCAGCGCGTGGTGCTGACCTATGTGGGCGATCTGCCGCCGGCCATCGCGGCCTGCCTGCCGGCGTGAGGCGCTCTCCCATCGCGCCCTGGCCGTTCCCGCGGGCTGCCTGCCCATTACCGCCTGGCCCGAGATTCGGCCCTGACCGGACCAATCCCCACTTGTGGAAAATCTTCCACACTGGACATCCCGCGGATATTCACCATCACGGAGAGTGCTCACCGCCGCCCCAACCCGATCACGCCTGATAAGCCCGCCACTCTCGGCGCGGCGCTGCGCCTGGAAGCGGGAGCGCGAGTGCTCGACCTCGGCAGGGGTTTGGAGGCGAGGCTGCGCACCTGGGCGCGCGATCACGGCGTCATCGGCCTCGGCCTCGACCTGAGCCAGTTGTTCACCGAGCCGGCGAAACGCCGGGCTGAAGAACTCGGGTTGGCTCATCAAGTCCGCTTCATTCATGGCGCGGATCGGCCTCAGGCCGGACCGGAGGCCCGGGCTAAACGCCTCGAAATCGCGGCCGGCTGCGGCGCGGGTAGTGCTAGAATTCAAGCGCCATCCCCTACCCGGGCCGCTTCATGCCGATCTTAACTTCGCAGCTCCTGCGCAACTTCCCCTACACGCGTCGGGCCGGCGCCGCCGTGGCCCAGCGCGGGCGCGCCTATCAGGCTGAAGGCCGGATCACTGAGATCGACCTGCGCAATGATCGGATCGCTGTCTGTCAGGTCGAGGGTGACAGCGGCGACTATGAGGTTCAGGTCCGGGCGGTGGCCGGTAAAGACGGCTTGGCCTTCACCTGTGATTGCCCCCACGCCGACGACGGGAACTTCTGTAAGCACATGGTCGCCGCCGGTCTGGAGCTGGCGGAGTATCTGGACGAAGAGGCCGAGGGACGCGATGAGATCGAAGATCTCCGCGCTTTTCGCGCGCCGGACCGTCAGCCGGCGCGGCCGGCCCCGGTCCGCCGCAAGCCCTGGCAGGCCAAACTCGACCTGACCCTGACGGGCGGGCCGTATCGCGATCCGGCCTCTCCCGCCGCGCGCTATGTGGGCGTCGTGCTGCTCGAGCGCGAGGTCACCCCGGCTTACAACTACTACCCCTATTACCGCTATCAGCGGCCGGCGGGCAACAATCCGACTTATAAGCTGGTCCCGTATGTGCTGCCTGCCGCCGAGTGGCCGGCCTTGGCGGGCGGCGCCGCGAAGCACGGACCAACCGCGATCAACGCGTTGTTAAAGGCCGATCGGAAGTGGTTTCGCTTTGGCCATCGGCCGAGCCGGATCATGGCTCCAGGCGACTTTCTCAACCTGGCCCCCGGAGCCGCCGCGTTTCTCAATCTGCTGATCAAGCAGCCGCAGACGTATCCCGATCAAGGGGCAGACCAACTGCCGGCGCTGCTGACCCTGTTGGCCAAGCTCGACCTGCCGCTTTTTAAAGGCAGCGCGCGCAACCGCCGGCTGGAGCATCCGCTGCGCTTCTGGCCGGACCCGGTGGCTATCACCGTGGATCTGCGCGCGGCGAAGGCCGGCCTGAGCCTGGTGCCCGGGATCGAGGCGGCCGGGGAGTTCCAGCCGCTTGAGCCGCCGGTGGTCACGCTGTCCGAACATCCGGCCTGGATCCTGCACGCCGGCGTTATCGCCGAATTGAAAGACCCCGCGGCCCGGACCCTGCTGGCGGCTTTCCCCCTGAAGGTCCCGGCCGGCGAGGCGGACGCCTTTCGGGATGACTATCTGGCCCAGCTGGCCCAAACCTTGCCCCTGCGTGAAGGCCTCGTCCATTGGCGGGACCTGCGGACCGACCCGATCCCCCGGTTGTATTTGCGCGACGACCGTGCCAGCGGCCTGTGCGCCGAGTTGCGTTTCGGTTACGGGGACCATGAGCTGCCGGCGGCCAAGATGGCGCCGGCGCAGTCCATCGTGGCGGTCCCGGACACCTGGGATCTGGTGCGGGTGCAGCGCGACCCGGAGAAAGAGACGGCGCTTCTCGACAGCCTGGCCGGCCCGGCTTACGGTCTGAAGCGCCGTGCCGCGGAAACCTACGGCACCCACGCGCTGCGCGCCAAGGTCCTCCCGTTTGACTTCCTGCTGCAGCACGTCCCGCGGCTGGCCCAGGCCGGCTTTGAGGTCTACGGCGAAGAGTCGCTTAAGGTGGGCAAGCTGAACCGAAACCCGCCCAGGCTGCAGGTGACCATCAGCTCCGGCCTCGACTGGTTCGACCTGAAGATGACGGTCGAATATGGCGATCAACAGGTTTCTTTGCAGGCGATCCGTCAGGCCTTGCAGCGCGGCGAACGCTTCGTCAAACTGGCGGACGGCTCCGTGGGCCAGGTCCCGGCCGAGTGGCTGGCCAAGTACCGGCACCTGTGGAAGCTGGCGACCGAGACCAAAGACGGCCTGCGGGTGAGCGATGTCCAACTGCCGCTGATCGACTCCCTGCTGGAGGACGACGCCACCCTCAAGGTGCCGGCCGACCTGAAGAAGCGCCGGCAGCGGTTGCGCGATTTCAAGCGGATCGCGGTGCAGCCGCCGGCGCGGGGTTTCATCGGCCAATTGCGGCCGTATCAACGGCATGGCGTGGATTGGCTGCACTTCCTGCGTGATTTCAAGTTTGGCGGTCTGCTGGCCGACGATATGGGCCTGGGCAAGACGATCCAGGTGCTGGCCTTTCTGCAAGGGCTCAAAGAGCGCGGGCGGCAGCGGAGCCGGCCGGCCTCGTTGCTGGTGGTCCCCAAGAGCCTGATCGCGAACTGGCAGCGCGAGGCCGAGAAGTTCGCGCCGGCCCTGCGCTTTCTGCCGTATGTCGGCCAGTTCCGGATTAAGGACGCCACCGCTTTCCAGGGCTATGACGTGGTGCTGACGACCTATGGCACGCTGCTGCGCGACATCAACCGCCTGCGGCAGTATCGCTTTCACTACGCGATCCTGGATGAGTCGCAGGCGATCAAGAACCCCCTGGCCAAGAGCGCCAAGGCGGCGCGCCAGTTGGAGGCCGAGCACCGCCTGGCGCTGACCGGCACCCCGGTCGAGAACAACACCCTGGAACTGTGGTCACAGTTCGCGTTTCTCAACCCGGGTCTGCTTGGCAGCCTGGATTTCTTCCGGCAGGAATTCGCCGCGCCCATCGAGAGCCAGAACGACGAGGCGGCCGCGGCCACGCTGCGGCAGTTGGTCTACCCGTTTATCCTGCGGCGCACCAAGGCGCAGGTGGCGCCGGAGTTGCCGCCGCGCGCCGAGCGCGTCATCTACTCGGACATGGACAGCGCCCAGCGTAAGCTGTACACGCAGACGCGCGAACGGTATCGGGCGGAGCTGCTGGGCCTGATTGAGACCAGCGGCATCAACGACGCGCGCTTCAAGATCCTGGAGGGCCTGCTGCGCCTGCGGCAGATCGCGCTGCATCCGGGCCTGGTGGACGGCCGCTACCGGGGCGCGGCGCCCAAGCTGGAACTGCTGCTGGAGACCCTGGAAACCCTTCAGGCCGAGAACCACAAAGCCCTGGTCTTCTCGCAGTTTGTGGGGATGCTGCGCTTTGTCCGGCGCGAGCTGGACGCCCGCCGGCTCAAGTATGTGTATCTGGACGGGCAGACCACGGACCGCCAGGCGCGCGTGGATCTGTTCCAGAACGACCCGGCCTACCCGTTCTTTCTCATCAGTCTCAAGGCGGGCGGGGTGGGGTTGAACCTGACGGCGGCCGAGTACGTGATCCATCTGGATCCGTGGTGGAACCCGGCTGTGGAGATGCAGGCCAGCGACCGAGCCCATCGCATTGGGCAGGCCAAGCCGGTGTTTGTCTACAAGCTGATTGCCCGCGGCACGGTGGAAGAGAAGATCCTGCAGTTACAGGAAAAGAAACGGGCGCTGGTCAAGAGCCTGATCACCACGGAGGCCGGCTTCTTCAAGTCGCTCACCCCGGAAGATGTGCAGGCCTTGTTTGGATAGAGTGCCCCAAGACGATCCACTGACGGAGACGCGACGAAAGTCGGACGAGCGCGGGCCGTTGACTTGGCTTGAGCAGTCGATGGGGGCTGGTCGGCCGGCGTCAGGCCGTCTTCGCTTCGCTCGTCAGTCAATGATTCGAGCCGCTGTTCGGTGACTTGGCCCGCTTGGATCAGCCCGCAGTGCGCCGGCCTCAGCGTGGGCGGCGCCTCGCTGGCGGCGGTCTGACTCAAGGCGAGACGGCAAACACGTCGATCACGCCGTCAGCATATTGCACCACCAGGCGGCGGCCATCCGGTGTAAACGCCAGGGTCAGGACACGCCCACGCCGGCCGGCCAGCCCGCCCACAGTCTCCCCCGTTTGCATGTCCACCAGGCGGCCGTCGCTCCCAGCCGCCAACTTCCCGTCCGGGCTGACCGCCACGGCTTCCGCGCCCCAATCAAAGCCGGCGATCAACTGGCCACTGGCCATATCCCAAATATCTCCGCTGGCCGAGATTAGGCGCGCGCCGTCCGGGCTGAAGGCCAGGGCCCCGGTCGGGGCGCCGTGGCCGGCCAGATTCCGGTCGCGTTGCCCGGTCTCCGTGCTCCATAACCCCACCGCCTGACCACTGGTGACGGCCAGATGCTGGCCATCCGGGGTGAAGGCGTAAGCGTGCGGGGTGTTGGCCGAGCCAAAGGTGTGGCGGGGTTGCCCGGCCGCCATGTCGTAGACGGTGAGGTACTTGGCGCGGTGCGCGAACCAGCGGCCGTCCGGGCTCAGAACCACGCTCGCCGGGCGGTCATCGGCATAGAACTGCTGCGGGTCGGCCAGGGTGATCCGGCGCTGCAAAGTCCCGCGGCCGATGTCCCAAAATTCCACGCTGTCGCCGCGCTCAACCAGGAGCACGTCTTGCGGTAGCCAGGTGACTCCCAGATTGCCGAAGGGGTCCGGAAAACCGCGCAGAGTCTGGACGCGCTCGCCGGTCTCCACCCGGACGAGATCCACGCCTTGCGTGTGTGCCAGCGCCAGCGTGTCACCGCCCGGGCTGAGCGCCATCTGCCCGCTCAGGTAGTCCGGCTCGGCCGCCGCCAATTCCTGGCCAGTGTTGAGGTCCCAGACGCGCAGGACGTTGTCGAGGGTGTGGGAAGTGCAGCGCGTGCCAGCCGGCCCGAAGACAAAGTCGGCCGAACGATAGTAATAGTAACGCTGCTCGTCCGGCAAGTTCTCCGAGAACGACAAGCGGCCGGGCGAAACTTCGGGCGGGCCACCCTGCACCGGGTAACGCACGATCCAATACTCGAGGCCGCGCGTCCGCGTGCCAACCTGATAGGGTCGGCGTTCATAGGCGACGACCATGAACTGGGAGTCGGCTGAAAACCCCATCCCGACGCTTTCATAGGTCGTCTGGCGATGTTCGCCGGCGGTCAGGTACGGCGAGCCGTCCAGGCTGATCTGGCGCACGAAGCCGCCCTTCTCCAGGCCCTCCAGCGTAAGGCGCGCCGGCCGGCCGGAGAGGCTGTAGGCCAGCCAACGCCCGTCCGGGGAGACGAGGCCCACCGACCCGCCGGCCTCCGGGGGCGCCTGGCGGAGCGGCCGGCCGGTAGCGAGATTCCACAGGTCAACAACCCCGGCTTTCAGGACAGACCCGCCGGGCACGAACGCCAGCCCGCTGAACGCGGCCACCCAACTCGGAGGTTGGCCGGCTCTTTGCCCTTCATCGAGCACTTGCAGCGTGTCCGCGCCCAGGTCGAGGACACCCAGGCCATCCCACTGGCTGGCCGCCGTCACGCGGCCGTTCAAGGCCAGCCGGCGGCCATCCGGGCTGAGCGCGGCCAGGACGACCTCGTACTCGCTCAGGTCGCGGAGTGTCTCGCCGGTGGGCCAGGCGAGCAGGCGGGCGCGGCCGTCCGCGCTGTTCAACACGGCCAGGCCCTCGGGGCCGAACGCCAACACCTGTTCACCGGGAAACTCCGCCGCGACCTCAAGGGTGGCGGGGTCGAATATCGTCGCGCCGCGGCTGGTCTGGACGGCCAGCCATTGATCGTCCAACGACCAGCGCACGTATTCCAGCCGCCCACGCCCCCAGCCGCCCACGCGCTCCAGGCCGCTGGCGTTGGCGCGGGCGATGACCGGCCGCGTGGGCGTGGCCGTGGGGGCCGGCGTGAGCGAGGGCGCCGCCGTCAGCGTCGCCGTCGCGGTCACCGGGGGCGCTGTCGCTGGCGACTGGAGCGTCGCGGTGGGCGGGCCACTGGTGACCGTTGCCCGCGGCATTTCGGTCGCGGTGATCTGGGCCGAGACCGGAGTTGGCGCGCCCTTCAGGTTCAGCAGGGCCAGGCCGAGGAGCGCGGCCACAGCGCCGCCGCCGAGCCACAGCGCCACCGTCCAGCGTCGGCGCCGGTGGGCCGGCACAGGTTGAGTTGCGGGGACGTCGGCCGGCGCGGTATCGGCCGCGGCCGCGACAGCGATCTCGCCGCGCAAAGCCCGCGCCATATCCTCCAGGCGGTCAAAACGCCGCTCCGGCGCCAGGTTCAGGGCGTGGCTCAGAGTGGCGGCGACCCGTGGGCTGAGGCCCGGCCGCAGTCTTTCCGGCGGCGCCAGGCGCGCCTGGCCGATCAGGCGCTCGACGCTGTCCGGCGGCGGCTGGCCGGTGAGCAGATGGTAGAGCGTAGCCGCCAACGCATATTGGTCGGAGCGCGCGTCGGTGTGCCCGACGCCATACTGCTCGGGCGGCGCGTAGCCTGACGTCAGGGCGGCCGCCCCGGTGGTGGTCTGCCCAACTGCCGACGCCTTGGCGATGCCGAAGTCCACCAGCACCGCGTCGCCGGCTGGCGTGATCTTGATGTTGGCGGGCTTGATGTCGCGGTGGATAACCGGCGGTGTCAGGGCGTGCAGATAGCTCAACGCAGCGCACAATTGCAGCGCCCAGCGCAGCACCTCGGCCTCGGGCAGCGGCCCGGCCTGTTCCAGGCGCTGCTTGAGATCGTCGCCCTCGATGTAGTCCATGACCAGGTACTGCTGGCCGGCCAGGATGAAGTGATCGGTGACGCGCGGCAGGTTGGGGTGACGCAGGGAGGCCAGCAGCGTGGCCTCGCGCCGGAACTGGCGCTCAGCCTGCGCGGAGGTGTTGAGGTTCTCCTTGACCGCGCACGGGAGGCCGAGGTCCTGGTCGGTGGCCAGGTAGACAGCGCCGAAGCCGCCCTGGCCCAGGACGCGCTCCAGGCGGTAGCGGTGGTTCAGCAGTGTGCCGATCCCCAACGGCATAACGTCCCCTAGTGCGTGGCGCCTCGCGCCGGTCCACCGGGCCGGCGCAGGCAACCTGGAAGTTCGGCAGGATCAAGCACCCTTCGACTTGCGCCGCCGAGCGGCCCTGCGCTCCCACGGCCTTGGGGCAGGGTGCTTGATTCGACAAGATTGGCTGGATCTGGCTTGGGCCACCCCGACTAAGGGCCTGGGCGGCCAGGGAAGCGTCCAATTGCACATCCCGGGTTCAATCCAGTATGGACTGATTGCCGACAGGTGTCCAGGCACTCGGCGCAATCCAAGCGTGAGTATAGTATCCGGCTAGGGGAGTATACTGGCTCAACCTGTGACCGCGGGCAGCGGGCTCAGGCGGAGGCGGGCACAGCATGGAAGATCTAGCCGGCAAACAACTGGGCCCCTATCAGGTCGTCGCCCCGTTGGGCGAGGGCGGCATGGCCGCCGTGTACAAGGCCTTCCACCCGGCCATGGAGCGCTACGTCGCCCTGAAGGTCCTGCCGCGCCACTTCGCCGGCGATCCGGAGTTCGTGGCCCGCTTCGCGCGCGAGGCCCGGCTCCTGGCGCAGCTCCAGCACCCGCACATCCTGCCCGTCTTCGACTTCGGCCAAGCGGACGGTTACTCCTACCTGGCTATGCCCCTGGTGGAGACCGGGACCCTGGCGGGATGGCTGACCGGCCAGCCGCTCCCGCTGTCCACTGTCCGCGCGGTCATGCTCCAGCTCGCCGATGCCCTGGGCTACGCTCATGCGCGCGGCCTAGTCCACCGCGACATCAAGCCGAGCAATGTGCTCGTGGACGCCGGCGGCCACTGTCTGCTCACTGACTTTGGCTTGGCGCGCATGCTGGAAGGCTCGGTCAATCTGACGGCCTCCGGCGCCATCCTGGGCACGCCGGCCTACATGTCGCCCGAGCAGGGCCAGGGTCAGCCGCTCGATGCGCGCAGCGACCTGTACTCGCTCGGGGTGGTCCTGTATGAGCTGGCTGTCGGCCGCAAACCGTACAACGCCGAGACGCCGATGGCCGTGATGATCAAGCACCTCCAGGACCCGCTGCCCCTGCCGCGCCAGCTCAATCCGGCGCTGCCGGAGGCCGTGGAGCGCGCCATTCTGAAGGCGCTGGCCAAGGACCCGGCTGACCGCTACCAGAGCGCCGCCGACTTTGCCCAGGCGCTGCGGGCCGCCCTCCCCGAGGTTGAACAGCCCGAGCCACCACCGGCGAAACAGTCTGAGCGGCGCGTGGCCGCGCCGCCCGGCCGGCGCTCCTGGGCCGGGCCGGCGGTTGGGCTCGGCCTGGTCGGCCTGGCCGTCATCACGGTCTGGGCGCTGGCGAGCACTCTCAAGCCGCCCGCAGCCTCCCCAACGCACACGCCCGAAACCCCCGCCGCCACAGCCCAATCTCTGGTGACCACGGCCGCCCCCAGTGCTCCGGCGCCGGCCACTCAGACCAGTCCACCGGCCGGCGCACCCACGCCCGCCGCTGCCCCGACATCGTCGGCCCCGACATCGTCGGCCCCGACATCGTCGGCCGTCATTTCAGCCCCGGCCGAGTTCACGGGCAGCCTGATCGTGGCCGCGGGCGATTACCTATACCGGCTCCGGCGCGACCCCGACACCGGCCAGATCTCGACGACCCGGCTGCCCGGCTCGAACAGCAACTGGTTCTTCCGCGATCTGCCGCCGGTGGCGCCGGCGCCGGACGGCCAGGCCCTGCTGTACGCCCTCGACGACCCGAAGCGGACCGTGATCTTGAACCTTGAGACCGGAGGCCAGACCTTCATAGCTGATGATGAAGCGCACTGTCTGAGCTGGAGCCCGGACGGGCAGCGGATCACGTTCGCGGCCAGGTGGGAGGGCACCTACGGCCTGTATGTGTACACCCTGGCCAGCCGCGCCGTGGACTTGGTTTACGCGCCGCCATCGGCCGCCTATGGCGCCGCCGGCCGGCTGCATGGGCGGATTGAGTGTGGCGCCCACGTGTGGATCGGGCCTGATCGGCTGCTTTTCCAGGCCTTCCAGGGGGAGATGCCGGCCAGCGTGACCTTCGGCAACCCGGATGAGCTGAACCCGAATGCGACGCTGCTGGCCGGGCTGGGCCAGACCGTAGCGCTCAGCCACGTGGACGCCCTCTGGCAGTTGGTGGACTTCTGCGGCGCGAGCGGGCCGGCCCTGGTGCGCGACGCCGGCGGATCCTATTTCGTGGCCGAGTCTGTGACCAGCCTGGCCGATCTCGGCACGCGGCGGCTGCCCTGTGACGACTGTGAGCAGATCGGCTTCACCCTTGATGGCTGCGGGCTGTATGCCGTGCAGGTTCCGGGGCCGCGCCTGTACATGCTGGCTCCAGCCACCTACGAAGCGACGGCCGAGCTAACGCTCGCGGCCATCCCGCAGGACGGTGTCTGGATCGGCAATCCCATGTCCGCACAGTACGCGACTCTGAACTTGTCCGGGTTGGTCCACTGGGTCGATCTGGCCAGCGGCGCCACAGTCGAACTGGCGACCGTGGAGGGTTTTCCGCGCCAGCTGGTGGCCTGGCTGCCAGATTAAGGCCGGCGCTCCGGGCTGGGGCTCGTCGGCCGCGCTTCCGAAGGGGGCGCTGAAGACTCGGCACCCCGATAGGCTTGGATCACCGGCCGGGCATTGATTGGTAATCTTGCGGGCAAGAGCCATGGCCGGCGACGAAAACTCCAATTCGAGGCGGATACCGCAACGTCGGTGCTGATTAAGTTTGAGCACTAGCAAAGACGAGGGGTGCGGCTTGAGCAAGTGCCCATCCGGCGCCTCCGGATGACCGCGAAAAGCAGTCGTTGCTGAAGCCGCCGCGGCCCGGCCGGCTGGTATCATCCGGTAACGCCCACAAGACCACGAAACCATACCCCAGGAGTCTGCCTAGATGGAAAATGATGACGAGCGGAAAGAGTCGAAGTCCCTGGCATTTCAGGCTCATCTGGCTCACTTTGACGCGCTTCGAACGGAGATCAACTCCCTGAATCAGATTCAGAACCAACTCATCAACTACGCGATCGCGATCGTGGCCGGCACTTTGACCCTGTCCACGCTCGGCTCACCGCCCGTCATCACTCAGCAGCCGGTGGCCGTCCTGCTGGTCTCGATGCTGATGTCCGCGATCAGTTGGGCATTCATGGAGGCCGAGCTCCGGATCCATGACCGGGGCCGGTACCTGGAAGATACCCTGCGCAAGAAGGTCCAGGAGCTTATCGGCTACGATAATCGGTTTGAATTCACAGTCCTGAAGTGGGAGAGCGCTGACATCTCCTTTCCAAGACTGATCGTCCGAGGGTTAACGGCTACGGGCAAATTCGCCATTGCCTATCTGCCTGGCGTGGCCGCCATTTTCGCTTTCCAGATCCTGCGGTCCGCCAATGTCGCCCCGTGGACCACCCTGGAAACCGCGCTCTTCTGGACCGCCATAGTGATGGCGGCGATTTTCCCGCTCAGCCTGCTGCTGAATGTGGCCTTCGTCCTGGGTTATTACCGAACGCTGCGTCCGGAGCAGACGCCAAAACGCCGGAGGTAGACGATGGACGGCGCCCAGCGGGGTGTTCAGGCGGCTGGCCCGCGCCGTTCAGCCACGTTGGGCCAATTGAGTCTGACAGGGTGTATGATCTTTCCAGGAGTCAGTCGCCGCAGACTGTGAAGGAGGGCTCTATGGAAACCCACCCTCTTGCCAATGCCCCAGAAGAGCCGGCCGCCGGCTGGGCGCTCATGGTGCTCCCTGGCATCGGAGCGTTCATGACCGCGCTGTTGCTTGGCGCTCTTGTGTCGGACGACTCCCTCTGGGCGCGGGTCATCCTGCTGATCCCCTGGCCCTCCTCAGCCTGGGGCAGGGTAGCCGCACAGATTGCCAGCGTTATGCTGGCCTACCTGCCCATTCTGGCCGTGGCGGGGGGCTTCGTCCTACTTACCAACTTGATCCCGCTCCTGCAGCCGATAGCCCAGAACGTGCGCCGGGATTGGTCACTGCTCTCATTTCTCCTGTATGGCATAGCCCCTCTTTCAATCCTCATCCAGGATGAGTATCGCGGCCTGGGTCCTTACCAGGTGGCCAGCCTGGCCATCTTTGTGGGCGGAGCCCTGGCCTACTTGCGTCCAACCAGACCCTGGACGCGCTACCTGACTTTGACAGGGGCGCTGGGCTTGTCGTTGGGTCTGCTGGGCCTGGGCATTTACATCCTGCACCCCCAACAAGCCTGGGCCGCCAGCACCCGGTTTCCCCGCTGGTGGGAAGCCATCAATCCTTTGATGCAAGGAGTGGCCCTGGCGATCCTCATGGCCGCGCCGGCCCTGGCGCTGAGGCTTCTCCTTGGCCAACGTGAGCACTCGGGAGCGCCTCAATAACTCGCGGCGCGGCCGCGGGGGAGAATGGGCAGGCACTGGGGCCAATTCTCCGGCTGGCGCCTGGAAGCGTCCGGAACAGCGCCGAACTTTTCTGACCGCTGACACCCGGCGAGGGGCCATCCGGCCTCAATCCGCCGCCGGCGCCTCGCCGGCCAGGGAGGCCGCGCCCTGGCCCTCCAGCCGTGCCCAGCCGGCCTGCGCCAGACGCCACAGTTGCAGCACGCTCGGCAGGAGCGCGGCGACCCACAAGCCATAGGCCGCTCCGTGCAGGAGCGTCTGGTGGTCCTTGACGAAGATGCTGGCCCACAGCCATACCCCGCCCAGGTGAACGGCCGCCAGGCTGAACCAACTGCCGCCCAGCCGGGCCGGCCGCTCCGGGAAGAGCAGTCGCGCAAAGAGATACGGGATCAAGGCGAAGCCGAATTGCAGCACCCAGCCGTAGATCAGGGCCTGAGGCGCGTTTTGCTCGATGCCGGCGCCTGGGAAGCCGGGCACCTTTAGCAGGATCAGGGGCGCCACGAGTACCGGCGCGATGATCCAGACATACGCGGTGACCAGATGCCACAGGCCCGGCCCCCAGGCGGCGCGCTCGGCCCGCAGTGGCGCGATGACATTGGCCAGCAGCCAGCCGGTGGCGCTCAGGTGCAGCAGGATGCCTGGCACCGTAAACAGCTCGTTCTTCGTCCACGGCCCGAGCACCAGCAGCAGCGCGCCGGCCGTCATCATCCAGAAGATGGGCGTGAGCGAGCGCGGCCAGGCCAGGGACCGGCCCGCGAAGCCCGGATACAGGTCCACCAGTAGGCCGGCGAAGACCAGTGCCATGAAGCCCCAGTTGTTGGCATGGATGTGGACCTCGATAGGCACCTGGATGCGCAGGGCCGGCCCCCAGCCGAGCCACAGGCCGGTGCCGACGATGACGCCCAGTAGCAGGTAGCCCAACCCGGCCAGATAGAAGCGGCGCCCGCCGGAAGCGGCAGTTTCGGTGTCGGCCCGGGCAGCCGCGGGCGCGCGTAGGCCATTCAGCTGCCCGATCAACAGCCAGGTGGCGAGGAAGACCAGCGTGCCGCCGGTGAAGATCAGGGCCGCGTTGACCAGCGGGATGCCGACCAGCAGAACGAGCAGGCCGGCGTTGAGGGCCAGCCAGATGTCCCAACGCGTGCCAGGCCGCGGCCGGTTGGCGCGCAGCGCCGCCAGCGCCGGGGCCATCCCAAAGACAATCTGGGTGAGCATGCCCAGGGTAATCAGGTGCACGCGCAGCCAGCGCAGGCCATTGAACCAGGGCAGCAGGTTCAGGCTCACCAGGGACGCATCCAGAGCGGCCAGCACCGCCAGCATGGCGTACAGCACGGTCATCAGCAGGTAGGGGTTGGTCATGAGGCAATCCTTACTTTTGGCCCGCCTTCCATCGGTAGCCGAGCACCAGGGTCCCAGCGGTGACCATGTCGGCCACCCCGTGCCGTGCAGGAGCGCCGCCACGCTGCTGGCCAGCCAGGTCTTGTGGCCGTCGGGCAGCAGGTAGTCTGGGATGAAGCTGACAGGGCTGCGCCGGCCGGGTGAGGCGGGACTCCAACCCGTGATCATGAGCCGGGGCCCTGCCTCGGCTAGAGCGCTGGCAGAGCTCATCGCCGGCGCCTCCGCGCGGCGCTGAAACACGCCGCATGACAGCAGCCTAACGGCACAGCCCGGCCGCGTCCCCGACTTAAGTCGGTTTCGGACGAAGAGCGGGCGGCCGGCGCTGGCGTGGCCGGGTGTGCTTTCGCTATAATCCGGGCCATGAGCGAATCCCCCATCGTTGCGCCGCTGATCGAACAATTGCGGGCCAACAGTTTCTTCGCGGGTCTGGCCGAACCGGCCCTGCGGGAACTAGCCGGCCAGGCGCTGTGGCGTGAATACAGCGCGGGCGAGATAGTCTTCCTGGAGGGCGAGCGCTCCGCCGGCCTGTATGTGCTGCAGGCCGGCTGGCTGAAGATCGTCAAAGTCTCGCCGGACGGCCGCGAGCAGGTTTTGCGTTTCCTGGAGCCAGGCGAGGCCTTCAATGCGCTGGCGCTCTTCACGGACCAACCTAACCCGGCCACGGCCATCGCCCTGGAACCGGCGGGGGTCTGGCTGCTGCGCCGGGAGGCGGTGCTGGCCCTGCTGCGCCAACGGCCCGATTTCGCCGAGCGCGTGATTGCGGCTATGGCCGGCCACCTAGTGGCGCTGGTCAAACTGGTGGAGGACCTGTCGCTGCGGCCCGTAACAGGCCGGCTGGCCCGCCGGCTGCTGGAACAGGCCGAGGGCGATGTGCTGCGCCGGCCGCGTTGGTACACACAGGCCGAGTTGGCTGCTCAACTCGGGACCGTGCCGGATGTGATTCAGCGGGCCTTGAACGGGCTGGCTGCCGGCGGCCTGATCACGGTTGAGCGGCACCAGATCCTGATCCGCGATCGGGCCGGCCTGGCAGAGCTGGCGGGTTAAGGCAACCGCTAGTGACTGAGCGCCGTGTAGGCCCGGTAGGTGGTCTCGGGTTGCTGCGGCTTGCGGGCGTTAGGTCCTTCAGTTGAATGACCCGCTTGTTGCTGTCCCGCGGGCTAAGAGCGCGGCGTGCTTGTGACTGGCCCGTTTCTGGTGCCTGATCTGGCTGATGTTCCGGTTACGAATTTGGTCCGTAATCGCGCTGCCCTCGATAATCTTCTGCGGAAATAGCTCACAGGGCCAACTCGGAATGACGGGTCGTGGGAAAGACCCGTGATTATGTTTCCTTGACGCTGGCACTGGCAGCGTTTATCATTTGCGCCGGCGCCCAAAACGTTTTGGAAGACAATGACGACCATTCGCGACGTTGCCCACAAGCTCCATCTCTCCATCACTACTGTGTCCCGTGCCTTGGACGGCTATGATGATGTCGCCGCCGAGACTCGCGAACGGGTCATTGCGGCTGCCCGGGATCTGGGTTATGTCCCCAGTCGTGCCGCCCGGCAATTGCGGCGGAAGCGGGCGGAGGCCATCGGTTTCATCTTACCCACTTGGCAGCCCCGCTTCTCCGATCCGTTCTTCGCCGAGTTGATCGCTGGCCTGGGCGATGAGGCCGCCAGCCAGCACTTTGACCTGTTGGTCGCTTCAGCGGCGCCCGGCCTTGAAGAGAAGAATGCTTACCAACGCTGGGTGCAGAGTCGCCGGGTGGATGGAATCATCCTGGCGCGTACACGGCTCGACGATTGGCGCGCCCGCTTTCTGGCCGACCTGCATTTCCCTTTTGTCGCCTACGGCCGGACACGTCTGCCGGAAGATATCTATCCGCACATCGGCGTTGATGGCCTGGCCGGCGTCCGAACCCTGGTCGCCCACCTTGTGGAGCGCGGCCACCAGCGCATCGGTTTCGTGGGCGCCCCGGATGATCTGACCTTTCAGGCCGACCGTCTGGCTGGCTATGTGGAGGGACTCGCGGCGGCCAGCCTCGGCATTTCCGAGGAGCTTGTCGTGGAAGGCAACCTGACCCGGGAAGGGGGGTATCGGGCCGGGCAACAGTTGTTGGCCCTGCCTCAGCCGCCCAGCGCCATTATCGGCATCAACGACCTGACCGCCATCGGCGTCATGCGCGCCGCCCGCGAACGCGGCCTGGTGGTCGGGCGCGACGTAGCGGTGGCCGGTTTTGACGGGGTGGAAGAGGCGGCGCATTCAGACCCGCCGCTGACGACGATGAATCACCCGACTTATGACCTGGCGCGCCAGGCTGTGCGGATGCTCCTGGCCCTGGTCTCCGGTGAGCCGCCCGTGGTCACGCGAATATTGGTCCAACCAGAACTGATCGTGCGGGCCTCGACCGGGCTAACTGGCGAATGACCGGTTGCCTTTTTTGCCATCTCCCCAAAACGTTTTGGGGTTTCTGCGACCATCAGCCTGCGCGGGCAGCGCGGCCTGGCTCAGGTCTCGAGCGGCCAGCGCCAGCGGGTGGCAGTGGCGTGCCTTGGCCGCGCAGATCAGGGCCACCCCTCATCTGTCCGCACCGGTCCAATCCGGCCGAAGACCAACCGGAGCGGCCCTTTCATCTGTGCCTGCTGACGATCAGCCAGGCCGAGCCGACCTAGCAGGCGCGGCGCTGCGGGCACCGGCTGGTCTGGCTCAGCCTGGTTTGGCTGGTGGCCGACGGCCGGCGCTCCGGCTGTGAGCTACTGGCCGGCGGTTGATCACGCCGGGCCAACTACTCGGTGTTCAAGATGGCAGCTTTCTCATCCCCGTTCCTGGAGTTACTTAAGAACCGCATCAATCTGCGGCATATTCCGTTCAGCGAACGCGGTTCACGCTTGCTGGTCTTCGGCGAGGACCAGCGGCTCTCCATCCGCCTGGCCGAGCGCTGGTTCAAGCTCAAAGGTGAACTGGCCGGCTATCGGACCCGGCCGCCTATCATCGGCGGCTGGCAGTTCACGGACGGCGCCGGGCGTCCGCTGCCGTACACGCTCACCACCTACCCTCACCGCCTGGATTTCCAGACTGTGATCGGCCAGTTCCAGATGGTCTTTGTGGACCAGGAGACCCTGCTGGTGGGCCTGCCGCCGGGCGCGTGCGGCCTGGTCTTCCAGGCGCATTTGGACCAGGCCCAGACGGATCGGCGCGGCGGCATCTTGCGCCTCACCGGCGACATCCGCCGCAACATCGCCTACACCACCAATGCCCCTATCCTCCAGAACACGGCCGCGGCTCAGCCGGGCGGCTCGCAGGTGGTGAGGCTGCAAGTGGATTCGGCGGCCGGCGCCGGCCTGTTGCTCAACATCACCCCACGGTTGGGCTTCAACCGCTGGGTGCCGGATCTCGGCACGGCCCTCGACGCGGCTGCCCGGCGCTGGCATGCCTGGTTCGCGGCCGCGCCTGAAGTCGCCCCCGAGCATCGGCTCCAGTATTACCATGCCTGGTGGGTGATGCGGGCTGGCCTGATCTCCACCCGCTTTTACACCACGCGGGAAGCCATGACGCCGTCCAAGATCACGTATGTCGGCGTCTGGCAATGGGATGCCTATTTCCACGCCCTGGCTTACCGGCACGTGGACCTGGCCTTGGCCAAGGACCAACTGCGCATCGTCCTCGATCACCAGCGCCAAGACGGCATGATCCCGGACGCCGTCCACGACGAGGGCACGGTGACGCACATGACGTATCCAGTCGAAGCCGATGTCACCAAGCCGCCGCTGCTGGCCTGGTCGGCCTGGAAGCTCTACCAAACCGACGGCGACCGCGAATTCCTGGACGAGATCTATGAGGCCATCGTGCGCTGGAACAACTGGTGGTTCGAGAAGAACGACCTCGACGGCAATGGCCTGTGCGAGTACCAACACCCGTATTCCTCTGGCCTGGACGACAGCCCTCTGTGGGATGACGGGATGCCAGTGGAGGCGCCTGACCTTAACACCTATCTCTGCCTGCAGCAGGAGGCGCTGGGCAAGATCGCGGCCGTCATCGGGGAGCGCGCCGACGCGGAGAAGTGGGAGCGGCGCGCCGCGGCCATGGCCCAGCGGCTGGTGCGCGAGCTGTGGGATCCGGCCGCCGGCCTGTTCTGGGCGCGGCGGGATGGCGCGCGCGTGAACGTGCGCACGCCGTTCAACCTCTTCCCGCTGATCACCGGCCGCCTGCCAGCCGCCATCGCTGAGCGTCTGCTGGCCCACTTGCTGGATGAACGCCAGTTCTGGACAAGATACCCCGTGCCCACCGTCGCCCGCGACGATCCGAAGTACGCGCCGCAGACGATGTGGCGCGGTCCGACCTGGGTGAACGTGAACTACCTGCTGATCGAGGGGCTGTTCCGCGCCGGCCAACCCGGGTTGGCGCGGGAACTGCGGCGGCGGACCCTGGAGATGATGACGCAGGAGGACGACATCTACGAATACTACCACCCTGAGACCGGCGAAAATCCGCCCACCGCGGCCTCGATCTACGGCTGGTCGTCAGCGCTGCTGATCGAACTGGCGATCCAGGCTGCGCAGGAGGCCGGCGCATGAAGCCGCGGCTGGCCCTGGTGCACTACACCGCGCCGCCCGTGATCGGCGGGGTGGAGGCGGTGTTGGGCGAGCAGGCGCGGTTGTTTGCAGCCGCAGGCTACCCGGTGACGGTCGTGACGGGCCGGGGCGGGCAGGCCGGGCTGCCGGAGGGCGTGCCGGTGCGCGTCATCCCGGAAATGGACAGTGCGCACGCGGAAAACCTGGACCTCGCCGCGGCTTTGCTGCGGGGCGAAGTCCCGCCGAGGTATGAGCCGTTGTGTGACCGGCTCGGGGAGCGGCTCGCGCGCGCGCTGGTGGATACGGACCTGGCGATCGTCCACAACATCCTGACCATGCACTTCAACCTGCCGTTGGTGGCGGCGCTCCACCGATTGGCGGACCAGTCCCCTCGGCCGCGGCTGGTGGCCTGGAGCCACGACGTTTCGCGCTACGCGCGGCCGGGCAGCGAGTTGCGGACGGGTTTCGCCTGGGATTATCTGCGGCGCCAGCGGCCGGACATCACCTACGTGGCCGTGTCGGCGGCGCGCCAGCAGCAACTGGCCGAGGCGCTGGGTTGTCTGCCGGGGTCAATCCAGCACGTGCCGAATGGCGTGGATGCGGCGGCGCTGTTCGGGTGGACCGCGACAGTGGAGCGGCTCATCGATACGCATTCCCTGCTGACCGCTGACGTGATCCTGCTCATGCCGGTGCGCATGACGCGGGCCAAGAACCTGGAGCTGGGGCTGCGCGTGACCGCGGCGCTCAAGGCCCGAGGCCGGCGGCCGCGCTTATTGGTCACAGGCCCGCCCGACCCGCACAATCCCGACATTGCCGCCTACGTGGACGAATTGCGCGGCCTGCGCCGGTGGCTCGACCTGGCGACCGAAGCCATCTTCGTCAGCGAAGCCGCGCCGCCTTTGAACCAGGCCGAGGTGGGGCAGTTGTACGGGCTGGCCGATGCCGTTTTGTTCCCCAGCCACCGTGAGGGGTTCGGGATCCCGGTGTTGGAGGCCGGCCTGCTCGGCCGGCCCGTCTTCGCCACGGCTGTGCCGGCGGTCGATGAAATCGGCGCCGAGCTGGTGGAGCTGATCGCTCCCGACGAGCCCGCCGAACAGGTGGCGGACCGGATCCTGAAATGTCTCGAACACGACCCGGCCCGGCGGCTGCGCCGGCGCGTTCGGCAGACTTACCCATGGTCCGTGATTTTTGAGCGCCAGATCGAACCCTTGATCCAACGGGCCCTGGGCGTCGCGGAGAGCCTATCCTGATGACGGACGCTACTGCCTTGCCACGCCTGGTAATCGTGTCCAACCGCGGGCCGTATCAGTTGCACGCTACCCGCCAGGGCTTGCGGCGGGAGAAGTCCGTGGGCGGCCTGGTGACCTCGGTGCTCCCCATGCTGGAGCAGGTCGGCGGGACCTGGATCGCCTGGGGCGAGCCAGCCGGCCGGTACCCGGTGCCGGCTCAGCAGCCGCGCCTGCACCTGCGTTATCTGAGCCTGTCGGCCGAACAGGTGCAGGGCCACTATCATGGCTTCTCCAACGGCGCCTTGTGGCCGCTGTGTCACTACTTCCTGGGACGCGTGCACTATGACCCCGCCCAATGGCACGTCTACCAACAAGTCAACGAGCTCTTTGCCGAGGCCGTGGACCGCGAGGCCGGCGCCAACGATCTCATCTGGGTGCACGATTATCAACTAGCGCTGACGCCGCAGGCCATCCGGCGGGCGCGGCCGGCGGCCCGGCTGCTCTTCTTCTGGCATATCCCGTTTCCGGCCGTCGAGATCTTTCGGACCCTGCCCTGGCGCAAAGAGGTGCTGGCCGGCCTGCTGGCCTGCGACCTGATCGGTTTTCATATCCCGGAGTATGCGCAGAACTTTATCGAGGCCGCCGTCGATCTGCTGGGCGCCGCCTACGATGGCCGGTGTCTCGCCTATGCCGGGCGGCAAATCCGAGTCATCGCCCGGCCTATCGGCATCGACTTTGCTGCCGTGGATCGGGCCGTCCGGGCGGTGCGGCTCAAAGACCGGGCGCGTGCGCTGCGGCAATCGCTGGGCGAGCCCAAGTTGATCCTCGGTGTCGAGCGGATGGACTACACCAAGGGTGTGCTCGAGCGGCTGCTGGCCATTGAGCGCCTGCTGGAGCGCCGGCCGGAGTGGGTCGGCCGGCTGACCCTGATCCAGATCGTGACCCCCTCGCGCACCGAAGTTGGCGCTTATCGGGACAAGAAGCGCGAGATCGATGAGGCGGTCGGGCGCATCAACGGCCGTTTCGGCGATGCGCTCTGGGCGCCGATCCGTTATCTCTATCGGGCCGTCTCGCTGCCTGAGTTGCTGGCCTACTACTCTGCCAGCGATATCGCCCTGGTGACGCCGCTGCGCGATGGGCTCAACCTGGTGGCCAAGGAATACGTGGCGAGCCGCGTGAATGACGACGGCGTGTTGATCTTGAGCGAGTTCGCGGGAGTCGCCCAACAGTTGCCGGAAGCGCTGTTGACCAATCCGTACAGCGCCGACGACATGGCGGCTGCCCTGGAGCAAGCGCTGCAGATGCCGGTTGACGAACAACAGCGGCGCATGCGGCCGATGCGTGAGCGCGTGAAGACCTATGCCATTCAGTGGTGGGCGCGCCAGTTCCTGGGCGAGATCGGCAGGCAGCCATGCTGACGCCGGCGGACCTGGCCGAACGCCTGAACCGTCATCTCAAGCTGGGTGGTCAGTTATGGCTCTTTCTGGACTACGACGGCACCTTGGTGCCGATCGCACCGACGCCCGATCAGGCCCGGCCGGACGCGGACCTGCTGAGGTTGCTGACGGACCTGGCCCGGCGACCAGCGCTGCGAGTCGCGATTGTGAGCGGCCGACCGCTGGCGGTGCTGCAGGCGTTCCTGCCGGTGCCCGGGCTCATCCTGGCCGGACTGTATGGCGGGGAGGTTCTGTTCCCAGGCCAGTTGGCGCCCACCTTGCGAGCGCCGCGCGACGCCCGGTTCGTCGCCGATCAGACCCGGTCTATCTGGCAGGCATTGGTGGCTGGCCGGTCAGGCTTCCTGGTCGAAGACAAAGGCCTGGCGGTCGCCCTGCATGCCCGCTTTGCCGAGGCAGCCGAAGCCGAGACGGTGCTAGAGAGGGCCCGCTCAGCCGCGGAACGGCTGCTGCCGGCGGCCGGCTATCGTCTCTTGGGCGGCGACCGCTTCCTGGAAGTGACGCCGGCCGTGGCGCACAAGGGGTGGGCCGTGCGCTGGCTGTTGAACACCCGGCCGCTGGCGGACGCGCTGCCCGTCTATTTTGGCGACGACGACAAAGATGAGTTGGCCTTTGCGGAGATTCTGACCTGGGGCGGGTTGGCGATCGCCGTCGGCCCGCGCCAGCTGGCGCCCGCCCTGGCCTCACTACCCGGCCCGACCGATGTCCGGGAGGTGCTGCGCTCGATCTTGTAAGTCGCGGACGGGTTCATTGAGGCGGGCCGGCCACGCGTGTTGAGGAGCAGAAACATGAAAACGGGTGCGCCGAAGGGCGAATTCCGGTTAGCGCTGTCGATTGACGGCAAAGCATATCAGAGGCACGACCTCACCCAGGCGGCGGAGCTCCGCCGGGGCGCTGCCCAGGGGTCGGCCCAGGAGCAATCGTGATAACGCCCGGAAAGCCACGGGGTGACGCCGGGCATAACCGGCCAGTTCTTGCTCCGCATCGGCCGGGGCCAGGCGGGCGGCCCGGGCCAGGTATCGCCGGCCCGCGATGGCGATGATGACCTGCGGGGTCTTCTGCACATTTTGCAGCCAATCGGCGTGTTCGCCCCAGCCGGACGCCACGACATACCGGCCGGCTGCTCGATCGGCGCGCACCACCTCAATCACCGTGTAGCGGCGCAGTCCGCTCTTGCGTCCGGTGTGCGTCAACATCAGGAAGCGCTCGCCCAGCAGCCAGTCCAGGCGGGCCCGGTAAATCCACAGGGGCAGACGCAGCAGCCAGCGCAGCCACCCTCGGACGGGGACTTGAGTCAGTCTGCCAGTCTGCATCGGCATGACCGCGGGCCGGCTTCACTCTTTCTGCAGCACGATGAAACCAACCACCTGCAGGACGCCCCAGGCGCCGTCGTCGTGGTTGCCGCCATAGCCGCCGCCGGCGCCGCCGGCCGTGGCGATGCGCCAGCCCTGACGGAGCAACTCGCTGACCTCGCGCTCCGCCGCTGCCAGGCCGTCTGGCTCCAGTTGGAAACGGACGATCTTGACAGCGGGAGTTGTTTGGGTCGATGCCATCAGGTCAACTCCTTCTCCCGTGGGCTACTCCGTCAATCCACACAAATGTTTGACCGCGGCGCGGGCCTCCGGCGCGGTGACCACCGCCAGCACGTCGCCCGTGCGCAGGATCGTATCGCCGTGCGGGATGAGCGTCTGCCGGCCGCGCCGCAGGCTGGCGATGACAGATTCGCGCGGCCACACCGTTTCCTTGAGGGACTTGTCTACGCACGGCGCCCCGGGCATTAGCAGGAATTCGTCTACCTGCACGCCCGTGAACGCGCCCAGCCGGACCTGGTGCGCGCGATGGCGCAGTTCTGCCCGCCGTGACAGGGCGACGTCGTAGGCGCGCACCAGGTCCACGCGGCGCAGCACGCCCACCAACCGGCGCGGGTTGTCGCGCGCCACCACCGGCAGCCGGCCCACATCCCGCACGCTCATCCGGCGCAGGGCCGCGCCCAGGCTCTCATCTGGGTGGGCGATCAACAGGTCTCGCGTGCAGACCTCCCCCACGCGTGCCGTGCCCCGGCCCTGTCCCTGCGCCCGGTCGATGTCCTGAATCGTCAGGATGCCGGCCAACTCGCCCGCGGCGGTTGTCACTGGTAGGCCGTGGTGGCGCTTCTGGAGCAGCAGCAGGCTAGCGGTTGGGAGAGTGTCCTCTTCGGCCAGCGTCGGAAACTCAGCGCGCATCACCTCGCCCACGGTCAGCGTCTCCAGCACATCCACGTCGCGCCCGCGCTGCAGCCGGATGCCCTTGCGCGCCAGTCCGAGCGCATACACCGAGTCGCGCTGAACGGACTGCGAGACCCACACGCTCACGCCGACCGCGAACATCAGGGGCAGGATGATGCGATAGTCGTGGGTCATCTCGAACAGCAGCAGGATGGCGGTCAGGGGGGCGTGCACGGCGCCGGCCAGCACGGCCGCCATGCCGACCATGGCGAAGGCGGCCGGGGCGATGCCGAGCCCGGGAAAAGCCTGGGCGGCCAGGGCGCCGTACGCGCCGCCCAGCATCGCGCCGATAAAGAGCGCCGGCGCGAAGGTCCCGCCCTGAAACCCACCGGCCAGGCTGAGCGGGGTCAATACCAGCTTGCCCACCAACAGCGCCAAGAGCAGCGGCAGGCCGAGCGTCGCGCCCCGTAACACCGCCTCTATCGTCTCGTAGCCGACGCCGAAGATCTGCGGCAGGAAAATGCCCGTCAGACCGACGGCCAGGCCGGCCAGGGCTGGCTTAAGCCAGGCCGGCACGTGGGTTAGGTGGTGAAACTGGTCGTGGAGGCTGTAGATCAGGCGCACATAGACCGCTGAGATCGGCCCAGCCAGCACACCGAGTCCGAGGTAGAGCGGCAGCTCCCAAGCCGAGTTGAAGGCGTAAGCCGGCACGGCGAAAGCTGGCTGAGGTCCGGCCAGGGATTGGGTCACGACCGCAGAAACGACGGCCGCCAACAGGGTCACCCCGAACGCCCCGCCGCCGATCTCGCCCAGGACGATCTCCAGCGCGAAGAATACGCCCGCGATCGGGGCGTTGAAGGCCGCGGCCACGCCGGCCGCCGCGCCGGCCGCCACCAGGCCGCGCATACGCTCGTCGGACAGGCGCAGCCACTGGCCGAACATGGACCCCAGGTTGGACCCGATCTGCACGGAGGGGTCCTCCGGGCCGACCGCGGCGCCGCTGCCGATCGAGAGTGAGGCGGCCAGGGCCTTGACCGGCAGGCGTTTATAGCGCAAGCGGCCGCCGGCCAGCGCCACCGACTCGATGATGCCGGCGACGCCGTGATGCCGCTCCTCGCCGATCCAAAAGTGCCTGAGCAGGCCGACGGCCAGGCCGCCCAGGATCGGCAACCCGGCCACCGTCCAACTTCCCCAGGCGCTCAACCATCCGCCCAGATCGTCGAAGGCCAGCCCCTGGAAAAGGTCGATCAGGCGCTTGAACAGCCACACGCCCAGCCCGCTGGTCAGGCCGACGGCCACGGCCAGCGCGCCTGACAGAGCCGCTTCGGGCGGCTGCAGCCGGTCCAGCCAGCCGGCCAGGTTGGTATTGAGCTTCCACTGTTCGCGCTGCATGGTTGTTCTCCGGCCTTTCGGCGACAGCCGTGTCTAGCCGCTCACCTCGCGCTTGGCTAACTGCGTGTCCACTTCGGCCGCCAGACGCTCAAAAACCACTTCCGAGATCACGCCGTCGCGCAGCAGATCGGCCAAGGCGCTGCGCTCGGCCCGTAGCAGTTCACGACGAGTCAGCTCCAATTCTTCAGTGCCCAGCGCTGGGTCATCGCGCAAGGCGAGGCGCACCGCCTCGGCCAGTTCCTGCGAACGGCGCGTGAGATCTAGCCGGAGCGTTTCCCCGGCCGGGACGGACACCAGACTGGCCCGCTGGAGTTCATCGAGCCGTGCCTCGGCCGCGCGGGTAGCGGCCAGCCGGGCGTGGCGTTCTTCATAGTCGTGGCGGTCGGCCCGGCGCGCCACCACCTGCAGCCGGCGGACGAGCGGCCCCATCGTCGTGCCCTGGGCCAACAGGGTAAAGAGCACCACGCCGAACGCCATCGTCCGCAGCAGCATCCGGTCCGGCCCCAGCGCGGCCGGCAGTGAGAGCGCCAGGGCCAGGCTGATCGCGCCCCGCAGCCCGCCCCAGCCCAGCACGTGCTGCCACTTGAGCGGGATCGTCTCGGCCAGCGGCCGGCGGTGCTGCCAGAGGTTCACCAGTGCGGTCAGCCCGTACACCACGATGAGGCGGCTGGCCAGCACGGCGAAGACGGCGGCCGCCACCGGCTGCCAGGCCTCGGCCAGCGCCGGGATGTTGATCTGCAGACCGATGAGCAGGAAGACCAGCGAGTTGGCCAGGAAGGCGACGTACTCCCAGAAGCTGAAGAGCACGATGCGCGTTGTCGGGCTCATGCCGCGTGGTCCAAGGTTGCCGTTGATCAGGCCGGCCGCCACGACTGCGAGCACACCGCTGAAGTGCAGGCGCTCAGCCGCCAGGTAGGCGCCGAAGGCCAGCACGGTGGTGAGCGTCGTTTCAATCAGATAATCGTCCACGCGCGCGATGATCTGGGCCGCCAGCCAGCCCAACGCCAGTCCGGTCGCAACGCCGCCGGCGGCCACGCGGACGAAGTCGACGACGCCGGTCAGCAGGTCGAACTCGCCGGTCAGGGCCGTGACCAGGGCCAGATTGAACAGGACGATGGCGGTGCCGTCGTTCAGCAGGCTTTCGCCCTCTACCAGCACCGCCAGGCGCTTGGGCACGCCGACGGCCCGAAACAGGGCCACCACCGCCACCGGGTCAGTGGCTGCAATCAGGGCGCCGAAGACGATCGCCAGGGGCCAGGCCAGCGGCGTCAGCCACGTGATCAACCCGCCGACGATCACGGTCGAGATGAGCACGCCGGGCACGGCCAGCATCCCGATGACGGCCAGATTGCGGCGCAGCTCAACCAGGTTCAGATGAAAAGCGGCCTCGAAGACCAGCGGCGGGACGAAGAGCGCCAGGATGAGTTCCGGCGTGACGTTAAGCTCGACCGGCTGCTGGAAGGTGATGAGCAGACCGACCACCACCAGCGCTACGGTGTAGGGCACGCGGAAACGCTGGACCGCAATCGCCACCAACGAAGCCACCAGCAACAACTCAATGATCAGAGTCTCGGCTTGGAGGAATTGTTCCATAAGTTTTCCCGGCACTGACTGCAACAGCGCGCCAGCCGGCAGCTAGGCACCGGCCCAGGCCGAAGACCGGCGGGCCAGAGGGCCCGCGCTCGGGCCTCGCTCTCCTTCGGCAGGCGCTGGGCGCGAAGGGTGGCGGCTGCCGCGCCCACCACTCCGCCCAAACTGCGCGCCGCGACCTGTCCCCCGAGCGCGAGCGAGCGGGCGAAGGCGAGGGGCAAAAGCCGCCCCCAGGCCGAGAGGCACCTTGAGCCGATGTGTGGCCGTCTCATCGGCCATGCCGCTGACAAAGTCGGGACGGAGGCGTGTGAAAGGCGCGGCTGGCTGGCAGACATGATGCGGCCGATAACGTCCGCATATTGACTACATTGTGGCTGAGCCGCCCGACCGCGGGTGAAACCCAACTGGGCCGCCCAACTGGGCCGCCCAGTTGGGCCGCCCAGTTGGGCCGCTGTCTGGTGCACGGCCGAGGCGGGGCTTCGGCGCCGACCGGACGGCCGTCCAGAACGCGTGCGACGGCGGTTATAGACAGTCTCAGACGCTGCGCACGATTACAGGCGAGGCCACGTCCGGCAATATTCCCAAAACGTTTTGGAGAATACTACTATGGGGATGCCTGCTTTGCAAGATCGAGCCAAGTGATGCTCGCAAGGTCGTGCCTTTCGGTCAGGCCCCGCGGGAGGATCATTCAAAGGCTCTGCCAGAACAACATGGCGCTTGAGAAAAACAGCAGGCCGACCACGATCCACTCAAAGGCGGCCTGGTTCACGCGCAGGATCAGCCAGCGCGCCGCCGCGAGCCCAAGCGGGATGAAAACGACCACCCACCAGAGCGAGACCAGCCAGCTCACGTCCAGCACCCCGGCCATGAGAAAGCCCGGGATCTTGAGCAGGTTGAGGGCCGCGAAAAACACCACCGATGTGGCGACGTAGGACCGCGGCGGGAGTTTCTGCAACAGCAGGTAGGCGTTGAAGGGTGGGCCGCCGGTGTTGAACATGCCCGACGCGATCCCGGACAACAGGCCGGCCGCCGGCCCATGCCAGCTGCGCGGCTGGTATTGAAAGCGCGTCATCCGGTCGCCGGCCAGCTTATACGCCGCCAGGCTGAGCACGAAGACGGCCAACACCAGACGCAGGACGTCGCTCGAGAGCTGGGCCAACAGCACTGTTCCGATCACGGCCCCGGCCAGCCCGGCCGGCAGCATCCGGCCCAACAGCCGCTCATCCCACTCGCGCCAGCACGCCCGCAGGGCGATGAGATCGCCCACAATCAGCATCATCAGCAGCACGCCCACGGCCAGCGACACCGGCAGCACCAGGCTCAACAGCGGCGTCAGCAGGACGCCCAGGGCATTGAAGCCGCCGCGCACCAGGCCGATGGTGAAACCCAATAAGGCGATGACGGCCGCCACAAAAAGCGGATCATGGTCGACCAAAGTGACCGGCATGGATTTCAACTCCAAAGACGGGCTGGCGGTGCTGGAAACGCTGAGCCGCTGTTGGTGACTTGGTCGGCCAGGTCAGCCAGGGTTTGTACACCGCCACATACAGATTGATCAATAGGAACGCCAAGTCGACCAACCGCAGTCGGAGCACCGGCGGTGTGCGCGCCCGCACCGGATTCATTGGCCGCTGTGACGGGGCGTAGCTCAGGATATGGAGCCGGTCGTCCGGCGTCGTTCATCTTGCCAGCAGGCTTGGCCGGGTGGCGGGTCTCCTTGGCCGCAACCAAGTTGGCCATGTTCAAGCCCTTGCGTGGACTACTGATTCTCGCACGTCTGGCAAAAAGTTGGGGCCGCGATCGGCTGCTGGAGCTGAGGCCGTTGGCCGGTTGCGGGAATAGGCGCACGCCTCGGAACCGGGCGCCAGAACCACAGCGGCGGCGCCGTCCCAGATGGGCGCAGCGTCGGGCAGGCACATCGCCTGGCATCTGCGCTATAGTCAGGCGGCACTCCGGCGTCTCGCGGGCAGCGTCCGGGGGGTTGGTCAGCGCGGGCGGGGCCGGCGTTTCTTCGGTATCATCAGTGCGGGCCAAGGCGGGGTCAACCCGCACACTCGGGAGGGTAGTTTGCCTGGTTTTCGAATAGGGAGCGTGCCCATTGCCGGGGACGTAGTCCAGGCGCCGATGCATCGGTACTCCGACTGGCCGTTCCGGTCGCTGTGCAGTGAGCTGGGTTCGGCGCTGAGTTATACCGAACTGGTCAAGGCGGAGTTTATCCTCAGCGCCTTCGAGCACATCCGGCCGCGCCTGCACTACACCGCAGCGGAGCGTCCGGTGGTCTTCCAGCTCTACGGCGCCGACCCGGCCGCGCTGCTGCAGGCCGCCCTGCGCGTTCAGGAACTGGCCCCCGACGTGATCGACATCAACCTGGGCTGCCCGGCCGGGTCGGTCACCGACCGCGGCGCCGGCGTGGCATTGATGCGCCGGCCGCTGCAGGTGGCCCGCATCTTCCGGCGCTTGAGCCAGGCCCTGACCGTGCCCGTAACCGGGAAGATCCGGCTGGGCTGGGACGCGGACCGCAACTACGCGCTGATCGCCCGGATCATCGAAGAGAATGGAGGCGCCGCTGTGGCTGTCCATGGGCGCACCCGGGAGCAGCTCTACAGCGGGCGGGCGGACTGGGACGCCATCGCCGAAGTGAAACAGCGGGTGAAGATCCCGGTCATCGGCAACGGCGATGTCCGAACCGTGGCCGATATTGAGCGGATGAAGCGGTCCACCGGTTGTGACGCCGTGATGATCGGCCGCGCCGCGGTGGGCAACCCCTGGATCTTCGCCCGTCTTGACCAGGCGCAGGTCAGCGGGGCGATGGTGCTGGCGATGGTGCGCCGGCATCTGGAGCGCAGCCTGCTGTTTCACGGCGCGTCCAAGGGCTGGTTCTTCTTCCGCAAGCACGCCCTGCAATACCTGAAACTCCGCCAGCTGCCCCGCCGCGTCCGGACGGAGATCTACTTACAGGACGACGCACCCAGATTTCTGGCGTTGCTGGAGGCGCATTGCGCGGAAGCGGATTGAGGGAGATTGATCAGAGGGTGTTCCCGGTGCCGGCCGGGCTGGAGTGAAATCGCAGCCCACCGGCTGGCGACCGCCCGACCTGTCATGGCTGGCCGGCCCGGTTTGGCTCTGGCGTGAGCCGCCGGGCCGTCTTCGTCTCGCCGCGATCCCGGAAACCCGGTATTCGCTGCCGCCAGGCAGCATATCACGAGTCCTGCGGCCAGGGCGCGCCGGTTTGCAGGGCCGTGGCATATTCCTGCAGCCGCTGGTCATCGTGCCCACGGATCTGGCCCAAGAAGGGAAAATCATCGGGTGTCACCGGGAGTTTCGCCACCGGCTGGACCGGCACCAGGCTGGCGAGTTGCGCGATATGGACCTGGCTGGAGCCAAAGGTCATGGGGGGCTGAGTGGCGAATGTGTCGCGCGGCAAGAGATAGACCGTGCCCGTTCGCCAAGGTTGAGCGGGCAGAGCCGATTGGCTGACGGAGAAGACGTAGAATGGGCCGTGCCCGGTGCCTGTTTCATCGATCAGGCGAATGCAAGCATTGGTGATAGACAGCACCCGCTCGCGATCCACGACGGCAAAGAACATGGCCCACAGTGCGTCGGAAGCCGCGTAGATAGCCTTCTGATTGCCAAAGTCGTTGAGGTCTTTGGACTGGCGCGGCTCGAACAGGGCGATCTGGGGGTCCCCGGAACCGTGCAGGGCGAAGTTGTGGTGATCGGCCAGATGACACAGGAACTGCCACTTGGGCCAGGGCAGCGCATACTGGATAGTTGGGCAGTTGCCCAGGCGGAGAGTTGCCCTGAGCAACTCATCAAAAGCCGTCTGGGCCGCCGGATCGGCGTCCGAGCGGGGGCGGGTCAGCCAGTAATCCGGCAGCATCATCGATGAGGGCTCCTGGGAAAGCCGGCCAATCCATTGACCGAAGGGCAAGCGGAACGGGCGCACAGGCCAAGTCACCGGCAATCCCGGGTGATTGTACACCTCAAAAGACATCCCGCAACACGGGCCAACGGGTCAGGACCAAAGCGCCGGCTCCCCAGGCGGCGGCTGTGGTGAACAGGATCAGGAGCGCGGCCTCCAGAAATATCGGGATTTCGACAAACAACGCCATGTAGGCGGCGGGATACAAGATCAGCGGATGCACATAGTAAATCGCAAAGGCATTCCTCGCCAAACTGGACCAGAGCCAGGAGGGGCGATCGCCGAACCGCCGGAACAGGGCCAAACCCGCCATCAGCGCGGAGAGACAGAAGGCATTGAAGAGCGCTGCTTGCAGCAGCAACGGCGCTAGGCTGTTTCCGCTGGGCCAGTTGAGACGGAGCGCCAGATATGCCGCTCCGCTGGCCAACGCCAAGGGCAGCCACGGTGAAAGTGTCGGCCGATAGCCGTTCTCTCGCCACCAACCCGTTCGATCGGCATAAAGGCCCAGCCCGAAATAGCCGAGATAGAGGCCCAAGCGAGCCGGCTGGAAAGAGAGCAGCTTCAGGGAGTTGATCCAGGTGTCGGCGGGGGCGACCAGGCTGCAGATCAGGAACCAGAGCGTCGTCGCGGCCCAGAACTTGGCAAACAGCGACCAGGTTGGCTGGGCGGCCTGGCGTTCAAGGTGCTGCCAGCGGGCACCGCTGTTGACGAAGCCGGTCAGCAGGGCAAAGAGAACCAGCAGGATACCGAGAAACCAATAGACCGATTGTTGAAAGTAGGGCCCCCAGAAATCGGTTTGCCAGAACTCGAGGTAGGGTTTGGCGCTGGCGCGCGTCACCGTGATGAGATAGGCCGTGAGGGGCGCCAGGCACACAACTCCAACCACCCAGGGCAGGGCGATGCGCGCCAGTTTCTGCCGGAAGAAGCGGGAAGGGCCATGGCGTTGGATGGATGAATAGGCAAAGAAGCCGGCGATAAAAAACAGGACTTGCATGTTGGGGACATCCAATCCCAACACGAGCAGGGTGAAGACCCGGCTGTTCCTGGGTTCAATGACATACCACCACTCGGGTGGAGAGGCCATATAGGTCATGCTGGCATGCAGCACGATCACGAGCACAATGATCATGGCGCGCAGATGATCCAGGAAATGCAGCCGACCGGCCGGGGCCAGGCGCTTGGCGGGGACAGCAGAAGTTGAGACCGAGGCAGATGACGTCATGGTGTGGAGTCTTTGGTCACTGGGGCTGGGGGAGCCGGCCAACGGCGGATATCGCCCGCTCGCGCGGATCCGGATAGGTTTGGCCGCCTGCCCAAGCCCTGGCGACTGAGCGCGGCCGATTGAACAAGCGCGCGGCGTGAGGCGGGCGCCGACCGGGTTGGACGGCCATCTTTGCGCGACCTATTCCCTCGCGGGCACTTCGTGTTCTTTGAAATGGCCGACCACCTCCAGACTCAATTGTCTGACCACCTTCTCGTTCTCGAAGGCGGCGTCCGGCAGCCCCTTCACAAAATCAATGAGGGCGTGCCTCATCGCCTCAAAAGCCGCAACGACTTGATCTTCGGCTAGCCCGGCTGCGTTGGCGACGGCTTCGGCGTTGAAGGCAGCCACGTTGTATTCGCTGGGGGGCGCGGTCGGGTCGGCCAAGTACCCTTCGATAGACTGAAGGCCGACCCGCCACCAGGCCGCAATGTGGGACAGCAAGTCGGCAAATCGGCTGTACCCCTGCTCAGCCAGGAAGGTGGCTTGTGACTCGGCTGGCAGACGGCGAAATCTCGGGACGTATTCCGCCCAGTCGTTTTGAAGAAATCTCAGAATTTCGTGTTGCGTAAGGGGCGCCATGCCGAACACCGGTTGCTGCGGAAATGCCAATGGACTCAGGCTCATTCGACTGGATTGTAACCGAACAGCCATTGCTGCCAGGGCTGCTCTTGTCTTCTGAGCACCTCCTCGACTTGCACTGCGCTTACGCGCCTGCCCGTACTCGGGCGAGCAAGTGCATGTGTGGCCAGGAAAGCGACTAACTGCCACCCCCAGGGTTCAGCCTGGTCTGGTCTGAATACACGTCGGCCGGAACACTTTAGAACATGGTTACATTGTTGACTCGCGAATGGACATATGATATGATGGTATTGTGGTACGGCGGTCATACAAGTTATTGTGAATATAATAGACAATGGGTTAAGATATGTCAGCCAACCATATCGGAACATTACGCATCAAGCGCTCCAGCCTCTCGGATCAGGTGGCTGATCAGATTCAGCATCTCATCATCAAGGGAGGGCTGAAGCCAGGGGACAAGCTGCCGCCCGAGCGCGAACTAGCCGAGCAGTTGGGTGTCAGCCGAACAGTGATCCGTGAAGCTACTAAAACACTTCAGGAGCGTGGGCTTGTCCGGGTACTTACCGGCAGTGGCACCTACGCTACCAAGGTTGAGCCAGAATTAGTTTCGCAATCGATAGGGCTGTATGTCCGAGGCCATCGCCACGCCTTCCGTGACCTGCTGGAAATCCGCAAGTCGCTGGAGGTTGGGATTGCTGGTCTGGCTGCCCAACGCGCTAATCAGGCTCATGTTGAGCAGCTGGAGGCGGCCTTGCAGGAAATGCAGGCTGTTCTGCCCAAGGTTCATGACGCGGCCGCCAGCCTGGAGCTATTTGTCCGGTCCGACGTGTTGTTTCATCGGATCCTGGCTGAAGCCAGCGGTAATTCACTCCTGCCGCTCCTGTTAGCTCCGATCACCGATCTGCTAGCGGAGTTCAGCCGTGAGGCTTCCTCGCTGCCGGGCGCCCCGGAGAGCGCTGTGCACTACCACCAGATTGTCCTGGAGTGTGTGCGCGCTCACGATGAGGCCCGGTGCCGCCAGGTCATGCATGACCATATGTCCCACGCCGAGGAACTGATCGAGCTCATGGAAGCTGGCAAATGGGACACCGACCTTTCGGTGCTCGGACAAGGCCCGCGCCGAGGTCCCGCCGATCCGGTGTAACCCGCACCGCTGCCTGGCGTCCCTTCAATCCGAAACGGTGACCTCGGACGCGGAACGCCGCGCCGGTCACCGGAGGCTCTTCATTCGCCCCGGTGCGTTTCCGGCGCTCAGAAAGCGAGACGGGGATGTCGGTTTCTCTGGAGAAATTCGGCTCGGCGTCGCCCGCCGCAGCTCTGTCATCCGCTGCGCTGTTTGCACTGGCCCAGGACGTGCTGCCTGGGGGAGTCTGTGCCTCGGCCCGCGCCAATGCCGCGCTCGGGCGGCCCTTCTACGTCTCCAGGGGAAACGGGGCGCGCGTTATCGACGTCGAAGGGCGCGCCTACATCGATCTCTGTGTCTCGCACGGCGCCGCCCTCCTCGGACACAACCACCCGGCTATCCGGGCCGCCGTCCAGGAGGCGTTAGAGCTTGGCGTTCTCTGCTCTTACGAAACCGCCTTCCACGCGCAACTTGCTCGCCGCATCATCGAACTCGTGCCCTGTGCAGAGATGGTCCGTTTTGCGGGTTCCGGCACCGAGACCATTATGCATGCGCTGCGCCTGGCGCGAACCTATACCGGCCGCGAGAAGATCCTCAAGTTTGAAGGCCACTTTCACGGCTATTCGGACGGCATTTACTTCAGCTCGGCGCCGCCGCTCGCGCAGGCCGGCCCATTCGCGGCGCCGCACACCTTTGCCCAATCTACGGGCATGCCCAAAACACTGGCGGACACAGTGGTGGTCATCCCGTTCAATGATCCGGTCGCTCTGGAAGCCGCCTTCGCCAGGCATGGGGCTGAGGCCGCCGCGCTCATCTTGGAGCCCATCAACTATGACGCGGGCTGCATTGTGCCCGAGCCGGGGTTCCTGCCGCTTTGCCGCGAGCTGTGCGATCGCTTCGGCGTACTGCTTTTCTTTGATGAGGTGCTCACCGCTTTTCGAATGGCGCCGGGCGGAGCGCAGGAATACTTGGGCGTGACACCGGACTTATGTGTCCTGGGTAAGGCTTTGGGCGCCGGCATGCCGATCAGCGCTATTGCCGGCAAGCGCGACCTCATGCTGCACTTTCGGCCAGTTGGCACGAGCGAACACAGCGGCACCTATCTGGCCCACCTGACGGCGGTCCTGGCGGCTTTGGCGGCGCTGGAGGAATACGGCCGACCCGGCTTCTACCCGCGCTTGGAGGCGTTGGGGCAGCGGTTGTGCGCGGGGATTCAGACGCTGGCAGACGATCACGGCGTCCCGCTGCGGGTGCAGGCGGTCGGACCCCGGTTTGGCCTGTACTTTGGGCTGCGCGATCGAGTGACGCACTTCCGCGAGGCGGCCCGGCAGGATCACGCCATGTTGCTCGCATTCATCGCCGCCTGCTTTGAGCGAGGCGTCTACTTCCACGTTTCGCCCCACCATGGGATTTCGGCGGCTCACACCGAGGCCGACATCGACCAAGTGCTGCAGGCGGTAGATGGCGCCTTGACGGCAATGCGCGCAGCTGTTCCGCCTGGGTGATAGACCACGTTCGGAGAGGCGCGGCGTGACCCAGATTGGACCGCAGATCCATCGGATTGAGAGTGTCTTTGACGGCCGATGGCTGGCGTCCTACCTGCTGGCTGGCCGCAGACCCTTGTTGGTGGACAGCGGGTTCGCCGTCACTCCGGAGACCGTGATCTGGCCCTATCTGGGTCAGATCGGTGTGCCCGTTGACCGACTGCGCTGGCTGGTCGTGACACATGCCTCGGGCGACCACTTCGGCGGCAATGGGGCGATTAAGCAGTCGGCGCCCCGGATCACTGTGATAGCGCACGCCGCGGACGCGGCTAGCATCGCCCAGCATACGACGTTTGTCGCCGAGCACATCGACTTCCTGCGCGCGGAAGGCTACCCAGTGCCCGCCATATCTGTGGCGGACCCGGGCTTCCGGGCCCTCCATGGCGCGGAGACGTCAGTGGATTGGGTCGTACAAGGCGGCGAGAGCCTGGATCTGGGTGAAGGCTGGGAGGTAACGCTCGTCCATGCCCCCGGCCACACGCCCGGCCACCTAGTGGTATGGGATCCACGCCATCGGGTTCTCTTCGCGGGTGATGCGTTGATGGGGGATGGAATTCCGGATGTGGACGGACACCTGGTCATGCCGCCGCATTACTTCGACGTCGAGGCTTACCGGCGCACGTTGCAGACTGTCCGTGCGCTGTCACCCCAGCTGATCCTGGCCACGCACTATCCGCCAATCATGGGGGACGGCGTGGAGCGCTTTCTAGAGGCGAGCACCGCGTTTGTGGCGCGCTGTGAAGAGATCGTTGCCGACCTGCTGGCACAGCCGCAGCCCCAGCCAATCATCGCCGCCACTCTGGTGGCGCTCCGGCGCGCTCTGGGCATCCCGGGTGCCGATTATCAGTACAGTCTGCTTGCCCGGGCGCATTTGCGCAACCAGGGCGTGACGATGCCGCCGCCACCGGGCTGGCCCGCCGCCCTGTCTCGATAAAACGAGACCACTGCCTGCCGGCGCCTGGCCGGTCATTGGATGCGGAATGGTCTGCTGAGACCGAGCCTGCCCAGAAAGGAGCTCGTGGTTATTGACGGAGCCTTCCACGGGACACTCGCTCACGCGTTCCGGATTCCTTTTCTTCCGTTGCAAGAGGAGATAAGAGATGACACGGCGACATCAGCCAAAGTCGATGATCGTGCTCGGTCTCACAACCATTCTCGCGATCATCCTGACCAGTTGTGGTACGGCCGCCACCCCCACCAGCGCGCCGCAACCGACCGCGGCCCCGGCGGAAAAAGTAACGATCACATGGTTCGAGCACTTGTCGACGGAATGGGGCAACGAGTGGTTCGACAAGGCTACGGCCGATTTCGAGGCCGAGACCGGCATTCACGTGGAGCGCATTTCGGCTCCCTGGGGCGACCTGTGGCCCAAGATGACGACCTGGTCGCAGTCGGGCGAGATGCCCGACGTCTACGGCACCTGGGCGGGTTGGACCGCCGACCTGACTCAGTTCGGCGTCATGGCGGACCTAGAGCCGCTCATCCCGCAGTTGCCGGATTCGAACGAGTTTGTGGCCAACCAAGGGGCTATGTGGCCTGGGGTGGGTCGATTTGGCGGCCAGCTCGTCATGGTGCCCTGGTGGCTCCAGTCTTACGGGTTGTTCTACAACAAGGAGGCGTTCGCCGAGAAAGGTTACCAGGTGCCGACGACCTGGGACGAACTCCGCGGTCTGCTGGAGCAGATCAAGGCGGACGGCGGCAATGGTCTGGAGATGACATGGGGCACGCCGGCCGATGCGGGCATCCACTTTACCTATCTGCAGTGGATGTGGCGGCTGCTGGGTGCTGGTGGGAGCCTTACCAATGACCAGGGCAATCCGGCCTTTGATACGCCGGAAGGCAAGCTCGCCATGCAGTACTGGGCCGACCTGTACAATGATGGCTTGCTGATGCCCGGCAGTGAGGCCGCCACGGTGCAGCAGAACCGCGGTGACTTCTGCTCCGGCAAGACGCTTATGATCATCGACGGGCCGTGGATGGGCGCCACGTGTGGCACCATGAATGCCACTTTCACTGTGGAGATGGCGCCAGGCCTGTGCGGCGAGAAGTCGTGCGGCAACGTCGTCTATCCCTGGTACTTCGCGATCGCCGAAAACTCGAAACACAAGGTCGAGGCCCTGAAGTTCATCGCTTACCTGACGAGCGACGCGGTGGGGCAGGACTTCTCCAAGACCTTCTCCATCTCGCTGGCAAATCCAGTGCGCTACTCCGACGCTGATTACAAGAACGATCCGATTACGGGCAAGATGCAAGCGCTGTTGGGGACGGCGGGCAACCAGCCGCTCCCGCCTACGCTGCACGCGGAGTTGGTTCAAACTATGGTCGGTGAAGAGTGGCAGAGCGTTCTCTTCGGCAAACAGGATGTCGACGAAGCGCTCGCGAGCATCAAGACCAAGTGGCTCGCGATTACGTCGAAATAGCAACCGGAGACGGGCGACCCGGCGAGCCGCCTGAGAGCTAGCGGCCCGCCGGGTCCACACGGAGAACCTGATGTCGATCCACCCTGTGGCGTTGGCCCGCTGGTATACCCGGTCGCGCCGCTGGTTCCGAAGCCAGGGTATGGGCTACCTGTTTGTGGCGCCAACGGTGGCCTTTCTCCTGATCTTCACGGCCTACCCGTTGCTTCGGGCCGTCGTGATGAGCCTGAGCGAAGTGTCCAAGAAGGGTGAGATCGGGCGCCTGATCGGAGTGAGCAACTGGCCGCTGCTCGCCGCCGATGACCGCTTTCTTCTCGCGATCGGGCGCAGCCTGCAGTTCTCGGCGCTGGGCATGCTGGGCAGCCTGATCCTGGGGGTGATGCTCGCTCAGTTGCTCAACCAGAGGTGGCTTCCCAGCCGCCTGACGGGTCTTCTCCGCGGGCTGTCCGTCCTGCCCTGGATGTTTGCGACTGCGGTGGCAGCCCTGATGTGGGGGTTGTTGCTTCACCGGGACGGGCTCTTCAATTCCGGCCTCGCGCAGTTGGGGCTGGTCGAGCGGCCGGTGATGTTCGTGGGAAACCCAGACCTGGCGCTTGGCTCGCTGGCCGGGGTGTTTGTCTGGCGCGTGACGCCGTTTGTGATGGTCATGGTGTTGGCCGCCCTCAAGTCGATCCCGCAAGAGCTCTATGAGGCGGCTGCCGTCGACGGCGCCAGCCGCTGGCAGGTCTACCGGCAGATCACCCTGCCGCTGCTGATGCCGCTCTTGCTCACCCTGGCCATACTGAGCTTTGTTTGGGGGGTGGGGCAGTTCGACCTCATCCGCATTATCACGGGCGGCGGCCCCATGAGTGCCACCGAAGTGGTGAGCTACTACATCTATCGCGTCGGGTTCCTGACTCTTGATTGGAGCTACGGCTCCACGCTGAGCGTGGCGGTGTTTCTGGTGAATCTCTGTTTTGCCATGGTCTATTTGTATCTGTCTCGCTGGGCACGGCCATGGGAGTAGAACCGATGGATACCGTCGCCGCCAAAGCGGCACCGGCCGGCCGGCCGGCATTGAAGGCCGGGTTTCGCCCCGGCGAGCGCCTGGTGCGTGGGCTGTCGCTGGTGGTTCTGCTGCTGCTGGTCGGCAGCCTGCTCCTGCCCATCATCTGGATGGCCCTGGCCGCCTTCAAGAACGACGTGGACCTGTTCCGGAGTCCGCCGCCGCTGTTGCCGCCGAATCCAACGCTTGAGCCTTTTCAATATTTGTTGGGCGAGCCGCGCTATCTCCGGATGCTCGGCAACAGCTATCTGATTGCAACCCTGGTCACGCTGCTCTGCGTTACCCTGGCCTTCCTGGCCGGCTACGGCTTTTCACGCTACCGCCTGCGCGGCGGGGGGGTGCTGCTGCTGCTCACGCTCTTCTCGCAGATGTTCCCCCAGGTGTCACTCATCATCCCGTACTACAACCTCTTGAACGCCCTCGGGCTCTACGACACCTACCTGGGACTGGTGGTGGCGGACGCTTCCTTCATCCTTCCATTCTGCGTCTGGATGTTCAAGAGCTATCTCGATTCGATCCCCACGGATCTGGAAGAGGCGGCCATGGTCGATGGCGCCAGCCGGCTGACGGCGCTCTGGCGGGTCGTCCTCCCGCTCACGCTGCCGGGCTTCGTCGCTACCGCCATCTATGCCTTTCTGGGCGCCTGGAACGAGTATACCTTTGCCGTGATCCTCACCCGGACAGACGCCGCCGCGCCGGTGACGGTCGGTATCGGCGAGTTCTTTGGGCTCTTCACGGTCAAGTGGAGCCAGATGAGCGCGTTGGCGTTGGTCGCCAGCCTGCCGCTCATGATTATTTTCGTGTTTCTGCAGCGCTACCTAGTTGAGGGCATGGTCGCCGGAGCGATGAAAAGTTGAGCAGCCTGGACCGGTTGGAACGGCACCGGCGCTTCTGGACGGGTGAGCCGGTCGATCAGCCCCTTCAGGGCGTTTCGCGCGAGGGCGCCTTTTTTCTCCAGCCCTTCGTCGCTCTGGGGGTGCCCGACGGCGACCTGCGCGTCGCAGACGTCCCGGCGCCGCCCTTGTTCCGCGCCGCCTATTACGAGCCGACGCTGGCGGGCGATCCCACCGACGGGGACCTCCTCTGGGTGGCCAAGCCTCCCCGCGCGCTGCCGTGGATGGAGGCGATCATCGGGTGCTGCGTTGAGGTCGCCCACTGCGCGCAGGCCATGTCGGCGCTCGCGCCCGGCGTGTTGCCGGATCTGGATAGGTTTGACGCCGAAGCCAATGCCTGGCTCGGGCTCATGACGGCCTTCACCCGCGAACTGGCGGAGTGGTACGGCCTGCGCGTTCCCATCGGACAGACTCTGATGCGCGGGCCATCCGACATGCTGGCCGCGTTCTTGGGTCAGGGCTTCTACACGGAGATGATTGATCACCCGGATCGGATCAAGCGGCTGGCGCGCCAGTGCACACAGATCTGGATTCAGGTGCTCAAATCCCAATACCAGCACATTCCGCGTTACCGGGGCGGGTACGTGTCCGGCATCATGGGTATCTGGGCGCCCGGCCCGGTGGCCGTCTACCAGGAAGACGCGGCCGGCTTCATTTCCCGGCAGATGTACCAGGAATTCTTCTGGGAGGGCGATGCGGCGATCGCCGCGGCCTTCGAGTATTCCCTGCTGCACCTGCACTCAGCGGCGTTGCAGCATCTCGAGTTGGTACTCGCGATTCCACAACTGACCGCCGTGAATGTGGTCGTCGATCCCCGCGGGCCGGCCCTGCCGGACCTGATCCCGGATCTGCAGCGCATCCAGCGGGCGGGCAAGGCGCTCCATCTGCACGGCGACTTGAGTGAGGCGGACCTGCAGTTGGCCCGGTCTCGGCTAGCGCCGGCTGGGCTGTGCCTCTGGGTCGTCCGGGAGAAATGAAATGGGCATCCTGAACAACAAGCGCGCCATCGTCACCGGGGGGGGCACAGGGATTGGCCGCGGCATTGCGTTGCGGCTGGCGGCGGAGGGCGCGCGGGTGTGCCTGAGCTATAACGCCAGCGCCGCCGGCGCGGAGGCGGTGGTGCGGGAGATTGAGGCGGGTGGCGGACAGGCCTGGGCGCTGCCGGCCAACCTTGAGCACGCTCCTGAGGGTGTCCGGTTGATCGAGCAGGCCGTGGGTGTCTTGGGCGGCGTTGACATCCTGGTCAACAACGCCGGCCTGACGATCAACCGCCCCGTCTTCGAAGTGACCGAAGCCGATTGGGATCGGGTGCTGGGGATTGACCTCAAAGCCGGCTTTTTCTGCGCTCAGACGGCGGCGCGCTTCATGCAAGCTCACGGTGGCGGTCGCCTGCTCTTCATCGGCTCGGTCCACGCCCGCGCTTCACTGGCTAAGTTCTCTCCGTACGCGGCCTCGAAAGGTGGACTGGAGGCGATCGTGCGACAGCTGGCAGTCGAGCTGGCGCCTGAGCGGATCACGGTCAATTGCGTGGCGCCCGGCCTGATCGAGGTCGAGTCTTACTATCGCGATTTTCCGTGGTACGACCGCAAAGATTTCGAGCGTCAGATCCCAGTCGGCCGGGTCGGCTTTCCCGAGGACATCGCGCCGGCCGTGGCCTTCTTAGCCTCCGACCAGGCTAGTTTCATTACCGGGCAGACGCTCTACGTCGACGGCGGTCAGCTCGCGGCGTTGGCCATCCAACGCCCCTGAACGGCAACTGCGGGCGGAGCACACCCTCATGCGCGTGGCCTTGGCTTCCCTGTTTCAGGAGTCGCACAGCTTTTCTCCCGTTCCCGGTTCCTGGGAGCACTTCGGACCGCGCGAGGTGCTGCGTGGCGCTGCGCTGCTGGCGGAGCGCGCCGGCACTCAGACCGAGTTGGGCGGCGCGATCGCGGTCGCGCAGGCGCAAGGTGTTACGCTGGTGCCTCTGCTGAGCGCCATGTCCGTAGCTTCGGCCGGGCCTCTGGACCGGGATGTCTTTCTGGCGCTGCGGGATGAGATCGTCGCGCGGCTCGAGCGGGCTGGCCCGCTCGACGGCCTGCTGGTAGTCCTGCATGGCGGGTTGGTGGCCGAGGGCTTTGCGGATGCCTCCGGGGAGCTCCTGCGCGCCTGTCGGGCCGCGGTGCCTCCGGGTCTGCCGATTGTGGCCACGCTCGATCTGCATGCCAATGTCACGCGCCACTTGGTCGACCAGGTCGACGCTCTGGCCGGGTATCACACCTTCCCCCATATCGACCTGTATGAAACTGGCCAGCGCGGCATGCGGCTTCTCCTGGCAATCCTGTCGGGGACCGTGCGGCCTGCGACCGCTCTCCGACGGCTGCCCATGCTTCTGCCGGGTGAGAACGGACGCACCACCGACGGTCCGTATGCTGAGGTCATGGCGCTGGCCGTGGACCTGATGCAGCAGCCCGGCCTCCTGGATGTCTCGGTCTTCTCCGTTCAGCCCTGGCTGGATGTACCCGACATTGGCTGCAGCGTTGTGGTGGTGGCGGACGGAGATCAAGCTCGGGCAGAGCGGGAGGCGGACCGGCTGGCCGAGGCCTTCTGGGAGCGACGGACTGCCTTCGCTGTCACGCTGACCCCGGTTGCCGAAGCCCTGGGGCGCGCTCTGGGGAGCGATCAACGACCCTTTATCTTGTCTGACTCGGCGGATTCCCCTAGTTCGGGGGCGCCTGGTGACAGCCCCGCTGTCTTGCGGGCCCTTCTGGAGAGGGCGCCAGCCAAGCCCTGCTTCCTGAACATCGTCGATGCGCCCGCCGTTCAAGCGATGGCGGCAGCCGGGATCGGGCAGGAGGTTACCGTCCAGGTTGGCGCCCGATTTGCGCCTGTGTTTTACCGTCCGCTGGAAGTCACCGGACGCGTCCGACTCCTGTCCGACGGCGCATTCCGGAACAAGGGCCAGGGATTCCAGGGGGTCACGTTCTACCGGGGCCTGACGGGTGTATTGCAGATTGGGCCTGTCGCCCTGGTCGTCATGGAACGGCCGGTTTTTCAGTGGGATCCGGAACTGTACCGTTCGCTTGGCCTGGAGCCGTGCGACGCGCAAGTGGTCGTCGTCAAGTCACCGACCGCGTTTCGAGCGGCCTACGGCCCGTTTGCGGCCGAGATCATTCTCCTTGACGTGCCGGGCGTATGCAGCCCGAACCTGATGAGTTTCCCGTTTCGGCATGTTCGCCGCCCGCTCTACCCCTTAGACGATGGCTTCAACTGGCGTGCCGTCTAGGCCGCGGCAGAGCTGAGAGCTTTTCGCGGGCGTAACCCGCTGACGGAGAAAGATGGGAGTAGGACGTATGCAGCATCGTGAACGCGCGCTGGCAGCTCTCAACCACCAGGAGCCCGACCGGGTACCGCTGGATCTGGGGTCGACACGCAACACGGGCATACTGATCGAGCCGTACCAAGCCTTGGTTGCCCACCTTAGCGCGGGCCAACCCGAGTTGGCGCTCGATGACTACGGGCAATCGAAAATCGCCCGGGTGGCCAGCCCCAGCGAGGCGCTGCTGCGCGCGTTGGACGTCGACTTTCGCGGGCTTTTCCTGGGTTTTCCCGACCGCCCCCTCGAGCAGAGGCTGCCGGACGGCTCACACCAGGACGAGTTGGGGGTTGTGCGGCGAAAGCCACCGGGTTCGTTCTACTACGATATCGTCCACTCCCCGTTTGATCGCGAGATGACGGTGGCCGATCTGGAAAAGTGGACGTGGCCGGACCCGACCGATCCCGGCTACGTCCGCGGGCTGCGCGAGCGGGCGCTGGCACTGCGCGCGACCACCGATTGCGCTCTCGTGCTGCATCTGCAGGACATGATTGTTCATCCCAGCCAATACTTGCGCGGTTTCGAGCGCTGGTATGTCGATTTTATTCTGGAGCCCGCGCTCATGGCGGCGCTCCTGGACAAGCTAACCGAGATCCGGACTGAATTGGCGGTGGCGGCCCTCAAGGCGGTGGGGGACCTGGTCGACGTGGTGAGCTCTTCCGATGACGTGGCCGACCAGCGCGGACCCATGATCTCGCTGCCCATGTACCGCCGCTTCATCAAGCCGCGCCACCGGCACTACTTTGACGCCATCCGCGCCCACACGCCGGCCAAGATCCTGTATCACTCCTGCGGGGCCGTGGCCGCTCTGATCCCGGACTTCATCGATATTGGCGTCGACTTTATAAACCCGGTCCAGGTCAGCGCAAACGGCATGGACACCGCCCGTCTCAAGCAGGCCTACGGCCCGCAGATCGGCTTCTGGGGCTCGATCGACACGATGCATGTGCTGCCGTTTGGGAGTCCCGAAGACGTGGCGCGTGAAGTCAAGCAGCGCATTTGTGATTTGGCGCCCGGCGGCGGCTTTGTCCTGGCCGCTGTGCACAATCTGCAGCCCAATGTTCCGCCGCAGAACATCGTCGCCATGTTCTCGGCGGCGCGCGAGTTTGGATGCTATCCGATCTGTCCGTGAAGCGCTGACTCAAGAATGTGGGAGGAGCCGCAGTGGACGACGTTTTGCAGGCAATTTACGACAGCATTCTAGAAGGCCGGGTGACCGAGGTCGCGGCGGAGGTGCAGCGCGCTCTGGCGGCCGGCCACCCCGCCGGCGTGATTCTCAACCAGGCCATGATCGCGGCCATGGCCGAAGTCGGCCGGCGGTTCGAGACGATGGAGTACTTTGTGCCTGAGATGCTTGTCGCGGCACGCGCCATGAAGGAGGGGCTCGCGCTGCTGCGCCCGGCACTAGTCGGCGCGCAGATCGAACCGGTGGGTAAGGTCGTCCTCGGCACCGTCAGCGGTGACCTGCACGACATCGGCAAGAACTTGGTCGGCATGGTCCTGGAAGGGGCCGGGTTTGAGGTGGTTGACCTGGGGGTCAACGTGCCGCCGGAGGCGTTCGTGGCCGCTGTGCGTGAGCACCGTCCCCAGGTGGTGGGCTTGAGCGCTCTGTTGACCACCACCATGCTGGCGATGAAGGCGACCATCGAGGCCTTGCGCGCTGCGGGTTTGCGGGACCAGGTGGTCGTCATGGTCGGCGGGGCGCCAGTGACCCCGGCGTTTGCCGATCGCATCGGCGCCGACCTCTACGCTCCCGAGGCGGCCTCGGCCGCTGCGCGTGCCAGGAGCCGCTTTGCGGATCAAGGCGGCGCTGAGTAGGTCCAAGGGCGGGGAGCTTGGCTGTGCGGCTTCCCGTTTTGGTTGCCCGGTCCCCGCAGCTGTGGGTCTGACTCTGTTCGGCCGCCGACTGTCCAGCACGCTGATCCAAGCGTCAGCGATCCGAAAGTAGAGGAGGAGAGTGAGGTATGAACGTTGCAGAACGCACTCGCCTGGCTTTCACCCGTGTGGGTCTGCCCGACCGCGTGCCGATCCACGCCTGGCTGGGGATGACCTTCATCCAGCGCACCGTGCTGCCCCGGCCGGCCCGGATGACGGACCTGTTCCATCAGTGGATAGATGATCCGCTCGGCACGCTGGTTAAGTGGCAGGCGGACCTTGGCCTCGATCCGATGATCACAACCCACAGCCAGCACATCGGCGAGTTGGAACGCTGGCCGCGCCTGCTGTGCGACTTCAAGGAGGACGCCTATGCCCACTGGCGCGAGGAGATCGTCGAGATTGACCGCTCCGAGAGCTCACGCACTCTGGAACATCGCATTCACACCCCGGCGGGCGAGGGTGCCTACTCCTATCGTATGGAAGGTTACAGTGACTGGCCGCTGGACTATTTGATCAAGGACGAGGCCGACCTGGACCTGCTGCACTATCGGCCGGACCCGGACCTGTTGGTGGTCGACCGCCTCAAGGCCATGGTGGAGAAAGTGGGTGACCGCGCCTGGTGGCTGCACCACGCGCCAGGCCCCTGGAACGAAGCCGCCGAACTGCGCGGCGTGACCACGCTCTCGATGGACCTCTACGACCGGCCGGAGTTCGTCCACAAGCTGATGCGCCTGGTGACTGACCGCCTGAAAAAGCTCTACCGGAAGCTGGGCGAGACCGGTATCCACTCAGTCTCCATGAACGAGACGTGGGTGGGGATGGGGCTTTCGCCGCACATCTATCAGGAGTTCATCAAGCCCTACGATGACGAATGTGTGGCGGCTATCCATGAAGCGGGCTACCTGGTGAGCTACCACAATTGTGGGCGCGGCACCCGCTTCCTGGAAGACATGGTGGCCACCGGCGCAGATGCTTTGGAGACGATCACGCCGGTTGAGAACTCGGGCGATTTCGACCTGGCGGACGTGAAGCGCCGCGTTGGAGATCGCATCTGCCTGTTTGGCGGCTTCAACGAGCGTCTCTTGGACGAAGCGGCCCCGGCCAAGGTGCGCGACGAGGTCAAGCGGTGCCTGGATGCTGCCGGAGAAGGCGGCGGCTACATCCTGCGGACTTCCGGGGCTATCTACCAAGCTGATCCGCGGAACATCGAGGTGATGTGCCAGACTGCCCGTGATTACGGCCGCTACCCGCGTCCGGCGCAGGGCGCAGGAGGTTCGGCATGAGCCGCCGGGAAGAACTCAAGCAGGAGCTGGCTGTGGGCGTGCTGCGCGGGGAAGCGCCGCGGGTCGTCGAACTTACGCGGGAGGGTCTCGCGCTCGGCCTGACGCCTGACGAAATCCTCTGGCAGGCGCTCATCCCCGGACTGGAGGAGGTCGGGCGGCGGTTTGAAACCGGCGAGTTCTTCGTGCCGGAGATGCTGATTGCGGCGCGCGCGATGCAGGGCGCGCTGAACATTGTCAAGCCTCTCATGCTGCAGGCCGGGAATGCGAAGAGTCTGGGCAAGTGTGTCATGGGGACCATCAAGGGGGACATGCACGATATCGGCAAGAACCTGTGCAACATCATGCTCGAGGGCGCCGGATTCCAGGTGATTGACATCGGCGTCAACGCTGCCCCGGCCAAGTTCGTGGCCGCCGTCCAGGAGCATCGGCCTGGCCTGGTGGGTCTGTCGGCCTTTCTCACCACGACCATGCCGATGTTCAAGGTCACCATCCAGGCCTTGGAGGCAGCCGGCCTTCGGGACGGTCTCAAGATCATGGTTGGGGGTGCGCCGGTGACCCAGGAGTATGCGGACAAGTCCGGGGCGGATGGGTATGCGCGCGACGCCAGCAAGACCGTAAGCTTGGCGAAGCAGCTGCTAGGGG
>ERZ761602.1092-NODE-1092-length-52001-cov-42.874986_pt1 | contig 52001 bp, 52 predicted proteins | sample MGYA00512165_ERZ761602 | MGnify/ENA primary metagenome ERZ761602 (study PRJEB28899, sample SAMN02445085) | bioreactor sludge metagenome | biome: EBPR sludge; isolation source: Thorneside wastewater treatment plant | place: Australia: Brisbane, Thorneside...
ACGCCGCCATGCAATTGGTGCGCGCGCCGAAGCAGTTCGACGTGATCGTAACCGGTAATCTGTTCGGCGACATTTTGTCCGACTGCGCCGCTATGCTGACCGGCTCGATTGGTATGTTGCCCTCAGCCTCACTGGATGCGAAGGGCAAGGGACTGTACGAGCCGATCCACGGCTCCGCACCTGACATCGCGGGCAAGGGCGCGGCCAATCCGCTGGCGACGATTCTGTCAGCGGCGATGCTGTTGCGGCATAGCCTGAATGAGCCGGAACATGCCGAGCGCGTTGAACGGGCGGTCGGCCAGGTGCTGGATCAGGGCTTGCGGACGCTGGATATCATGGCGGAAGGGATGACGCCGGTCGGCACACAGGCGATGGGCGATGCAGTGGTGGCGGCGATGGTGGGGGATTGATTCAGAATGATCCAGTTTTACTTATGGAACCAGAGAGTTTTTTTATCGTAGAAATCACTTATGAAAAATAAATTGGAATCTTTGCTTATAAGAGGATCAGATTGGCAAAATAATGCATGTTTAAACTTTACTCCAAATGTAGCATATGGCTACATCCATGGTTATAAATGTGCTGCTGATTCCTTGGTAACGCAGATAATTCAGACAAGATCCAATCAAGATATATTAGTATTTCCAATAGTTTTTCTTTACCGACATTACTTAGAATTAGCATTAAAGTATATTATCGCAGATGGGCGCAAGTTGTTAGGAGAAAAAGGAAGTTTTCCAACACACCACAAAATAGAACATCTTTGGCCTCTTGCTAAGGGTATTTTAAGAAAAATCTGGTCTGGAAGTGAACCAAAAGAAGTAGAACTAATTGATCATCTAATCAAAGAATTAAGCATAATTGACCCAGATTCTATGAGTTTTAGATACCCTGAAAACTTAGAAGGAAAAAATTCTCTCCCCAATATCAAACACATAAATTTAAGGCATTTAGGACAAACGATTGATCAGGTTGGTGATTTTTTGGAAGCCGTTCATATGGGTATTAGTGAATATTTAAATGAGAGATATGATTTTTAGTATATGGAAATATAATTAAATTTAATTGACGAAACGTTTCAGATTGTTATGTTCTTGTTAGTTAATGAATCTAATTATTAATTATTGTTCGCCAATTGCTGAGGGTTATTTGGCTATGATCGACTGGTCTTCTTGTCCTGTGGTTGAGCGTGACCCAGATCGCGTGAGTGGTTCGTGGGTCTTCATTGGTACTCGCGTACCGGTAGCGGCTCTTTTTGAAAATCTTGAAGAAAACGCTTCTATTCAACAATTTGTAGAATGGTTTCCAGGTGTTTCTTTAGCACAAGCTCGCGCGGCTCTTGAACATGTCACCCGTTCGGCTTTGATGGCGGCCTAGGTGCGTATCCTATTTGACCAAGGAACGCCTGTTCCATTACGGCAATTTCTTTTGCCAGCACATCAAGTTTCTACAGTGTATGAACTGGGTTGGTCTACCCTAAAAAACGGGGAATTGTTGCAGTGTGCGGAACAAGAGGGTTTTGAAGTTTTAATGACGACCGACCATAACCTCAAATATCAGCAAAATTTGGAAAGTCGGCGAATCGCTATCATCGTTTTATCAACAACCAGTTGGCCTCGTATTCGGGCCGCGATGGCGCAAGTCATTGTGGCTGTTGAGGCTGTCATGGCAGGAAACAAATATGTGGAAGTTTCTATTCCATAAGAACTTTGAAAAGCATGTTTTCGATAAAGCTATTGGATTGATTGAACTATTTTAGTTGAGGACAGTTTCATGATACGAGTCGGTTTAGTCGGTTGGCGGGGCATGGTCGGTTCCGTGCTGATGGATCGGATGCTGGCGGAAAATGATTTCGCCCAAATCGATCCGGTATTTTTTACCACATCCAATGTCGGCGGGCGCGGCCCGGCCATTGGCAAAGATACACCGGTTTTGAAAGACGCTAAGTCCATCGCCGAATTAAAAACGATGGACGCCATCATCACCTGCCAGGGTGGCGATTACAGCAACGAAATCTATCCGCAACTGCGCGCGGCGGGTTGGAAAGGCTACTGGATCGACGCCGCCTCGGCGCTGCGGATGAAAGACGATGCCGTCATCATTCTCGATCCAGTGAACCGCAAGGTGATCGATGAAGCGCTGGCGCGGGGCGTTAAGGATTACATTGGCGGCAATTGCACCGTGAGCCTGATGCTGATGGGCCTCGGCGGCTTGTTCGCTCATGGTTTGGTGGAATGGATGAGCGCAATGACCTATCAAGCGGCATCCGGCGCGGGCGCGCAGAACATGCGCGAGCTGATCCAGCAGATGGGCGTTATTCACGGGTCGGTGGCCAATCGGCTCGGCGAACCGGCCTCGGCGATTCTGGAAATCGACCGCACAGTCGCGGAAACTATCCGCTCCAGCGCGCTACCGACCGAGCATTTCGGCGTGCCGCTGGCCGGCAGCCTGATTCCCTGGATCGACAAGCAGTTGGAAAACGGTCAGAGCAAGGAAGAATGGAAAGGCCAGGCCGAAACCAACAAGATTCTGGGTCGTTCGGATCAACCGATCCCCATTGACGGAATTTGCGTGCGCATCGGCGCCATGCGCTGCCACAGTCAGGCGCTGACCATCAAGCTTACCCAAGATGCGCCGCTCGATGAGATTGTGGAAATTATCGGCGCAGCCAACGAATGGGTGAAGGTGATTCCAAACGAACGGGATCGGTCAATCCGCGAACTGACCCCCGCCGCCGTTACCGGTACTCTGGGCGTGCCGGTCGGTCGGCTGCGCAAGCTCAACATGGGGCCGACGTATCTTGGCGCGTTCACCTGCGGCGATCAATTGTTGTGGGGCGCGGCGGAGCCGCTGCGAAGGATGTTGCGGATATTATTGGAGAGATAAGGCTTAATGACTGTGCTTGATCCCGCATGGATGCGGGGATAAGCTGCCACAGAATTGGAGCTTTCAATGACCGATATTGAAAATCTGACCTTAAAGCATTTGCAGGCAATTCGCGCTCTATTAGGCGAGCAGGGCGAACGGTTGGATCGAATCGAAATGCGGATGGGTTCTCTCGAACAATATCAAGCTTTATTTCATGCGGACCTAGTAACCACAAACGTGAGGTTAGATCAAATCGCTCAGCGTGTGGAAAGGATCGAACGTCGTCTGGAATTGAACGACATATCGCCTTAATGGCCCTGCCAAGGTGTTGATGTCGCTGATATCCGTTACCAAGCTATTGTGGCGGAGATCAGTTTATCGGTCCGTCGAAATGGAAAGTTGGTTTTGGTGGCTACGGGTGGACTTGAACCACCGACACCGGCATTATGAGTGCCGTGCTCTAACCACCTGAGCTACGTAGCCATTGAAAGGAGGGACTTGAAAAGAGCCGATGATTATCGGCACGGAGACGATGAGCGTCAAGCAAAATATGCCGCAAAGCTCAGACGTTGAACCGGAAATGCATCACGTCGCCTTCCTGCACCACATACTCCTTGCCTTCCAGCCGCCATTTACCCGCCTCGCGAGCGCCGGCTTCGCCGTGGTAGGCCATGTAGTCGCGATAAGCAATCACCTCGGCGCGGATGAAACCCCGCTCGAAATCGGTATGGATAACGCCCGCCGCTTGGGGCGCGGTGGAGCCGGCCCGGACCGTCCAAGCCCGCACTTCCTTGGGGCCGGCGGTGAAATAGGTTTCCAAACCCAACAGCGCGTAGGCCGCATGGATCACCCGATCCAAGCCTGGTTCGGATAAACCGTAGTCGGCTAAAAATTCTGTTTTGTCGGCATCATCCAGCTCGGCCAATTCCGCTTCGATGGCCGCGCAGACGGGCACTACGCCAGCGCCTTCCCGCCGGGCGATTTCCCGCACCTGATCCAGTAGGGGATTGTTCTCAAAACCATTTTCGGCGACATTGGCGACGTACAATACCGGTTTGCCGGTCAATAAAAATAATTCGCGCAACGATTCCCGTTCTTCGGCAACCAGCGCGAGGGTTCGCAACGGCGCGCCGGTGTCCAGATGCGCCTGCACCCGCTCCAAAACCGCTTTGCGCTCCAGTGCGTCTCGCCCGCCGGCTTTCGCGGCTTTCTCGGCGCGCAACAGCGCTTTTTCCACCGTCGCCAGATCGGCCAGCGCCAGTTCGGTGTCGATTGTCTCGATGTCGGAGCGCGGATTGACGCCGCCCGAAACGTGAATCACATCATCGTTTTCAAAACAGCGCACCACGTGAGCGATCGCGTCGGTTTCGCGGATGTGGCCCAGGAATTGATTGCCCAACCCTTCGCCCTTGGACGCGCCCGCCACCAAACCGGCGATGTCGACGAACTCCACCGTGGTCGGAATAATTTTCTGCGGTTTGATGATCGCCGCCAGCGCGTCCAGGCGCGAGTCGGGCACCGGCACCACGCCGACGTTGGGATCGATGGTGCAGAACGGATAGTTTTCGGCCTGGATTCCGGCTTTGGTCAGCGCGTTAAAGAGCGTGGATTTGCCGACGTTTGGCAGGCCGACGATGCCGCATTGAATGCCCATGAGACTAGTCTGTAACTCGGTTTGCGGAAGAAGCCGCCAAAGCGGAGGAAGATTCGGTGCGCCGGCTGTGCAAGGTCTGCATGGCTTTGGCCCATTCGCCGGCGACGATGCGCGGCAACTCGCGCAGCGAATCTGCGATAGCGTCTTCGATCAGCGCCCGTTCCGCTTGCGGCGTCCGACGCAGGACGTAATCCAAAACGTCGCGGCTGTCGCCGGGATGGCCGATGCCGAGCCGCAGCCGCGCGAAGTCGTTGCCGCCCAGTTGGGCGATCAGATCGCGCAGTCCATTGTGGCCGCCGGGTCCGCCGGCTCGCTTCAACCGCGCCGTACCCACCGGCAAATCCAGATCGTCGTGAACCACCAGGATTTCGGGTAGCGCGATGCGGTGGAAGCGGGCCAGCGCCGCGGCCGCCTGACCGCTGCGGTTCATGAAGGACATCGGTTTGAGCAACCATAAGTCCCGGTCAGCCAACACGATCCGGCACGTCTCGCCATGAAATTTAGCGTCCGGGCGAAACTGCCCGGACTGCTGGCGCGCCAGCTCATCTGCCAGCCAGAAGCCAGCATTGTGGCGGGTTTCGGCGTATTGTGGACCCGGATTGCCCAACCCCACCACCAGACGCAGCGGCGGCAGCCGTTCGCTGCTCTCGCCGCGAGCGGGCGCCGTCGTCGTGGAGGTAGGGGAGGGAGCGGGCAAGGTCTATGACCCGATCAAGTCTCAGGCGTCGCCGCCGCGTCCGCGCCGGGCTCTTCCTCGCCGCCTTTCGCGTGATGGATGCTGACCACCACCGCATCCTGCTCGGAGCCGGCTTCGACTTGGGTGGCCAACTCCACGCCGGCGGGCAGCGAGATTTGCGACAGGTGGAGCGCATCGCCGATGCCCAGTTCGGCGATGTCGACTTCGATGAATTCCGGCAGGTTCTTGGGCAGACAGACGACTTCGAGATCGATCAGCGCGCGGCTGACGATGCCCCCTTGTTGCTTGACGCCGCGCGCGGTTTCTTCATTGAGGAAGTGCAGCGGCACATGCACCCGCAGCTCGCGGTCCGCGCTCACCCGCAGGAAGTCGATGTGCAGGATGGTGGGCTTGAAGGGATGGCGTTGCAAGTCGCGCAGCACCACGCTCTCGGAGCGGTCGCCGAGGTGCAGGGTCAGGATGTGGGAATAGACGGCTTCGTTTTTCAATTGGTTCAGCACGTCGAGATGGTTCAGAACCAGCGGTTGCGGTTCTTGCCCGCCGCCGTACAGAATCGCCGGCACCTGGCCGGCGCGGCGCAGGCGGCGGCTCGCACCTTTCCCCAAATCGCCGCGGGCTTCGGCTTTCAGTTCAAACGTCACGCTCATCGACATAAACTCCAGAAAGTAAAAAAACACGACGCGCCCGCGACCAGGCGCGCCGTTTGGGGTGAGCCGCCCGCTCGAACGAACAGGCGGACAGAAAGCTACATGAACAGGGAGCTGACCGATTCCTCAAGGTGAATGCGGCGCATGGTTTCGGCCAGCAAACCCGCCACGCTGATCTGGCGGATGTTGGTGCACGCCACCGCTTCGGGACGCAGGGGAATGGTGTCGGTGACGACCAGTTCGTCCAGCACCGAGGTGCGGATGTTGGTGGCGGCCGAACCCGACAGCACGGCGTGGGTGCAATAGGCCCGCACCGTGGCCGCGCCCCGTTCCTTCAGCGCCTTGGCCGCCAGGCACAAGGTGCCGGCGGTGTCGACCATGTCGTCCACCACGATGCAGTGTTGGTCCTCGACATCGCCGATGACGTGCATCACCTGCGCCTGATTCGGCGCGGGCCGGCGCTTGTCGATGATCGCCAGTTCGGAATCGTCCAAGCGCTTGGCCAAGGCGCGGGCGCGGACCACGCCGCCCACGTCCGGTGAAACCACTATCAGATCGCCGAGATTCTGATTGCGGATATCGCTCAACACCATCGGCGTGGCGTAGATGTTATCCACCGGCAAATCGAAAAAGCCTTGAATCTGGTCGGCGTGCAGATCCACCGTCAGCACCCGGTCCACGCCGACGCTGGTGATCATGTTGGCGACCACCTTGGCCGAGATCGGCACGCGGGCCGAACGGGGCCGGCGGTCTTGCCGGGAATAGCCGAAGTAGGGGATGACCGCCGTAACTCGCACCGCCGAGGAACGGCGCAAGGCGTCGGCCATCACCAGCAATTCCATGATGTTGTCGTTGGTGGGGTAACAGGTGGGCTGGACGATGAAGACATCCTTGCCGCGCACGTTCTCCATCAGTTCGACCATCACCTCGCCGTCGCTGAAGCGGCCGACCACGGCTTGGCCGAGCGGCAGTTGGAGGTGGCTGACGATATCGCGGGCCAATTGCGGATGGGCGTTGCCCGCGAACACCATCATTCGACCTTCATACACGACGAGTTTGCCCCGCTGTCAGTGAGCTTCGGGAAGGTGGCTGGGCCGCCAGGATTCGAACCTGGGAATGCCGGATCCAAAATCCGGTGCCTTACCGCTTGGCGACGGCCCAAAAATTCAGTGGCGCTGTGGAGTGGCGGCGCGCGCCCGCATCAGATGTTCCTGTAACGGCGAGCGGTTGCGCCCTCTGGCGACCAATCCGCTCCAGTCCGACGGTAACTGCTTCAAAACCCTTCGAGCGCTGGCTTCGTCGGGGAAGGCGGCGAACACGCACGCGCCGGTGCCGGTCAAACGCGCCGCTGCGTGACGGGACAGCCATTCCGCCGCTGCGGCCACTTCCGGATGGCGGCGGTAAACCACCGTTTCGCAATCGTTGCCGCCAGCGCCGTTTAAGAAGTCCAATATTTTGATGGGCGGTGAGTTTCTTGTCAATTCCGGATCCGCAAAGATCGCGCCGGTGGCGACCTGACAGGCGGGCGTCAAAACCAAAAACCAAGGCTCGTCTAACTCGACGGGCGTCAGCCGTTCGCCGACGCCTTCCGCCCAGGCGGCCCGGCCGCGAATGAAAACCGGCACATCCGCGCCCAGACGCAGACCCAACTCGGCCAGTTCGTCCTCGCTCAAACCCGTTTGCCAATACTGATTCAAGGCCACCAGGGTGGTGGCGGCGTCGGAACTGCCGCCGCCGAGGCCCCCGCCCAGCGGGAGCTGTTTGGCGATGGCGATGGTCGCCCCCGAGCGGCTGCCGGTGGCTTGTTGCAACAGCCGGGCGGCGCGGACGGTAAGATCGACTTCGGGCGGCACGCCGGCGAGTTCGGTCGCCCGTTCGATGCGGCCCTGCTCGTTCGGCTCAAACCACAACCGATCACAACACTCCACAAACTGAAAGACGGTCTGCAACAGATGGTAGCCATCGGCGCGCCGGCCGACGATGCGCAGCATCCGATTGAGCTTGGCCGGAGCCGGCCAGGCGGTCTCAAGCCTTACAGCGTCCATTGATCGATCACCAGTTTGACGCTCAAGTCCTGACGGCGGGCGACGATGCGGGTGGGTAGCGCTGGGGACGCTGACGGGGAATAGGCCGGATACTCAAGGATCCAGCCCTTTTGCTCCAGCCGGAGCAAGCGGCCGCTGGCGTCGGTTTGCAAGGCGGCGATGGGGCCGGGTTCCGACGCGCCGCGAATCCAGTAGCGCAAACCTTCCACTGGAAGCCGCACGCCGAGGGTCCGCTCCAGCAAGCTGTCGGGATCGGGAGCGGTCTGGCTTTGACCGTCTTGGGTTTGAATGGTGACCTGTTGTCCGTCGCCTCGGATGAGAACCCGCCCCTGGCCGAGCGGCCCGATCAAATCGATGCGGTAGTCCCGCTCTTGTTGGGTCCATTGGAAATTGGCGTGCCAGCCGTCCTGACCGTTGATGACCCCGATCCGGCCGACGGCTTGCCAGCGGGTCAGACGGGTCAATTCTTGCTGGCGCTCCGCCCGAGCGCTTGCCTGCTCGGGGCTTGGACCCGGCGCGACGGCGCAACCGGCCAGCCATGCCGTCGAGGCCAGCAGGGCGATCCAGACCGACGCGCGGCGCGCGGAATTTCTGAAGGACCGATAACGGGGATTGAGGTCGGAGCGCATCGCGGAAGATTACCAGTTAAACCGTTTCTGAAGCTCGCGCAAGTGGCGGCTGTCCGGCTGTTTGGTCAATGCCGCGCGCCAGATCCGTTTTGCCTCGTCGCGCTGGCCGTTGGCCCATAAGACCTCGCTGAGGTGAGCGGCGATTTCGGCATCCGGATTGATCCGATAGGCCCGTCGCAAGAAGTCCAAAGCCTTGCCGGGATTGCCCAAGCGATACTGAATCCAGCCCATGCTGTCCAGCACGGCGGCGTCTTCGGGCAGCAACGCCAGCGCCCGCTCGATGTAGCCCAGCGCTTCCTGATGGCGGTCGGTGCGGTCGGCCAAGGTATAGCCGAGCGCGTTAAGCGCTTGCCCGTTCTTGGGATCGACGGCGATAATCGCGCTCAAATCCCGCTCCAGCAGGTCCAACCGGTCCAGCCGCTCGGCCGCCAGCGCGCGCGCGTAGAGCAAATCCTTGTCGTTGGGATGGATTTCCAGGGCTTTATCGAGCGTGTCGAACGCTTCCCGCGCGCGATCCGCCTCGCGCAGCGCCTCCGATTCGGCCAGATAAAGATTGATGCTGTTTTGCGGGTTGGCGCGGCGCAGCGCCTCGAAATGCTGGCTGACCGTTTCGGTGGTTTCCAATTTGGCCAGCACCGCGCCCATTCGCATTTGCGCGTTCAAGTAGCGTTCGTCACCCTTGACGCGCTCGTACCATTCGCGCGCCTTTTGATAAGCGCCGCGCTGTTCTTCGATCCGACCCATTTCGTAATAGGCGTCCGCCAGCCGGACGTTGCGCTTGATCAAATCCAGAAAATAACTTTGCGCCAGATCGAACTGACGGGTTTCCGCCGCCAGCAGGCCGAGCGCGTAAATCGATTCGCTATCCTTCGGATTTTGATTGAGCAAGGTCGAGAACTCACGGCGGGCCTTGTCCAGCTGGCCCGCCTCGATCAGCAAGCGGGCGTAATTCATCCGCAGATTGCGATCTCGCGGCAGCTCGGCGACCGCTTTGGTCAAGCTCGCCAGGGCAGCGTCATTAGCGCCTTGATCCAACAGGATATGGGTTCGGAGCTGGTGGGCGGAGGCCAATTTCGGTTCCCGCTTTAAGGCGCGATCGAGCGCGTCGAGCGCTTGGGCGCGTTCGTTGGACGCCGCCGCCAGCAAGGCGAAATAGTATTGCGCGAAGGCTGATTCGGGCGCGCGGTCGCGAAAATGACGCATCACCCGCAACGCGGCCGGCTTGTCTTCCACCTGGCTCAACAGCGAGGCGAGGGTCGCGTAACCCTGCTGTTTGTCCTTGACGCTGGCGAGCCGGCGGACGCTTTCCAAATACTCGGTGGCCTCGTCCACCCGGCCGTTGCGCAGCAACGCCAGCGCCATCGCTTGCCGGGTCTTATCGCTGTGAGGGGCGAGCGTCTGCCAGCGCTGGGCCATTTCCAGGGAGGCCGCGCCGTCTTTCATCAGCAGCGCCAACATGGTCGCGCGCTCGGCGATTTGGGGGTCTTTGGTGGCCGCCGCCGCTTGACGGTAGTTGGCCAGCGCAACATCGAGTTGGTCGCGCTTGCCGGCCAATTCCGCCGCCAGGATTTGGTAGGTCAGCTCCGCGCGCGGGCTCGGTTGCAACGGCGGTCGGATTTCGTATTCCGGCGGCGGCGGTTCCGGCGCTTGCGCGTCCACCACGGTGGCGCAACCGCCCAGCAGCAGCAGAACGCCAAAACTGAAAACCTTTAAAAATTTATTCATCGGTAACCCATGCCGATCGCTCGGCGTCAGCGGCTGGAAGCGCCGTCCAAAACGAAGTCGATAACCCCGATCCCCGAAATCCCCGGCGTCGCATCAGCGCGCGGATGGCGAGCGCCGGAGGTTCGCATCGGGATCAATAAAAATACGACCTTGTCAGTGGGCGGTTTTATCCCGCAAAATTCCATCATTTTCCGACCGATCCCACAACGCCCTATGTCCCTGCTGGCGCTTGGCCTCAACCACCGGACCGCGCCCGTCGATGTCCGCGAACGGGTGGCGTTCGCGCCCGAGCGGCTCGATACCGCGCTGCGGGATCTGCTCGATTGCGGCGGCGCTCGCGAAGCGGCGATTTTATCGACTTGCAATCGTACGGAACTTTACTGCGGTCTGAAAGAAGCCGACGACCGGCGCGTCGCGCGGTGGCTGGGGGATTTTCACCGGCTGCGGGCGGTCGATTTGCAGCCGTATTTGTACCAGCATACCGGACAACGGGCCGTTCGCCATCTCCTGCGGGTCGCCGCCGGGCTGGATTCGATGGTGCTGGGCGAACCGCAAATTCTCGGTCAGGTCAAGGCCGCTTATCAAACCGCCAACAGCGCCGGAACCCTGGGCACGCTGTTGGACCGGCTGTTCCAACACACCTTCGCGGTGGCCAAGCAGGTCCGCACCGACACCCGAATCGGCGCGAGCCCGGTGTCGGTGGCGTTCGCGGCGGTCGGCCTGGCCAAGCAAATCTTCGCCGACTTTCCCAAGCGCGCCGCGCTGCTGATCGGCGCGGGCGACACCACCGAATTGGTCGCGCGGCATTTGCACGAAAACGGCATCGGCCGGCTGGTGGTGGCCAATCGCACCTTGGAGCGGGCGCACGCGCTGGCGGCGGCGTTCTCGGGGTACGCCATCGCGCTGGATGAAATCCCCGCCCATCTGGCCGAGGCCGACATCGTCATCGCCGCGACCTCCAGCCCCGGTTTGATGCTCTCGGCGTCGCAAGTGCGCGCGTGCTTGAAACCGTTGCGCCGCCGGCCGGTCTTCATGCTGGATTTGGCGGTGCCGCGCGACATCGAACCGGCCGTCGCGGAACTGGACGATGTGTATCTGTACACGGTGGACGATCTTAAGGACATTATTCAGGAAAATCTGCGGTCGCGACAGGCCGCCGCCCAGCAGGCCGAGGAAATCATCGACTATCAGGTCGAACAGTTCATGGCGTGGGTGCGCGCCCGGGAAAGCGTCGCCAGCATCGACCTGCTCCGCCGCCGGGCCGAGGCGCTCCGCGATCAAGCCGTGGCCCGCGCCCTGCGCCAGATCGAACAGGGCAAGAATCCCGCCGAGGTGGTGAGGGTTTTGGCCGGCGCGCTCACCAACAAACTGATTCATCCGCCCTGCGCCGGCCTGCGCGAGGCCGCTGCCCGAGGCGATGCTGAAATGCTGAATTCGATCAAGAGTGTGTATCGACTGGATGGGACGGAACCCCACCGATGAACCCATCCGTGTTGGCCAAGCTGGAGCAGTTGGCGGTGCGTCATGAAGAAGTGAGCGCGCTGCTGGCCGAGCCTGAAATCATCGGCGATAACGACCGGTTTCGCCTGCTGTCGGTGGAGTACGCGCAATTGCAGCCGGTGGTGGATGGGTTTCGACGCTATTGCCGGGTTCTGGACGATCTGGCGTCGGCGCGCGACCTGGCGGGCGACAGCGATCCCGAATTGCGCGCCCTGGCGCAGGACGAGCTGTCGGATATCGAAACCCGCCGCGCCGAACAGGAACGGACCCTGCAATTGCTGTTGCTGCCGCGCGATCCGCACGACGCCGGCAACGTGTTTCTGGAAATCCGCGCCGGCACCGGCGGCGATGAGGCGGCGTTGTTCGCCGGGGATTTATTGCGGATGTACGCCCGCTATGCCGAACTGCGGGGTTGGAAGCTGGAGCCGCTCGGCGAAAGTCCCGGCGAGCACGGCGGCTACAAGGAAGTCATCACCCGAATCATCGGTCACGGGGCTTATTCGCGGCTCAAGTTTGAATCCGGCGCGCATCGGGTGCAGCGGGTGCCGGAGACCGAGGCGCAGGGCCGCATCCACACCTCCGCCGCCACGGTGGCGGTGTTGCCGGAGCTTTCGGAAGTGGAGGAAATCGAAATCAATTCCGGCGATTTGCGGATCGATACCTACCGCGCCTCCGGGGCGGGCGGCCAGCACGTCAACAAGACCGATTCGGCCATCCGCATCACCCATCTGCCGAGCGGCATCGTGGTGGAATGTCAGGACGAACGCTCCCAGCATAAGAACCGGTCGCGGGCGATGTCGCTGTTGCAGGCGAAACTGCTGGCGGCGGAGCGGGAAAAACAGACCAGCGCCCAGGCGCGTTCCCGAAAATTGCAGGTCGGCAGCGGCGACCGTTCCGAGCGCATCCGCACCTATAACTTCCCGCAAGGCCGCGTCACCGATCACCGCGTCAATCTGACCCTCTACAAGTTGGGCGAGATTCTGGAGGGCCAGCTCGACGCCGTGATCGAACCGTTGATTCAGGACTATCAGGCCGACCAGCTGGCGGCGCTGTCTGAGTGAGCGAACGGACTCTGGGCGGCCTGCTGGCGGCGGCGGCGCGGCGGCTGAGCGCGAGTAGCGACACGCCGCGCTTGGACGCCGAGCTGCTGTTGGCGGAGGCGCTTGGGTGTTCCCGCGCGCATCTCATCGCCTGGCCGGGGCGCGAGCCAAAACCGGACCAGGCCGCCCGCTTCGCCGCTTGGCTGGAACGCCGGCTCGCCGGCGAACCGGTGGCCTACCTGCTCGGTCGGCGGGAATTTTGGTCGCTGGAATTGACGGTCACCCCGGATACCTTGATCCCGCGCCCCGAAACCGAGTTATTGGTTGAATTGGCCCTGGCGCGCCTGTCGGCGGGCCGGCCGGCGGCGGTGGCCGATTTGGGGACCGGCAGCGGCGCGATCGCCCTGGCGCTGGCGGTCGAGCGCCCGCGAGCGCGGATCGTCGCCACCGACCGCAGTCCCGGCGCGTTGGCCGTCGCCCGAGATAACGCGGCGCGCTTGGGCCTCGCCAACGTCGAATTCCGCCGAGGCGATTGGTGCGCGCCGCTGGCGGGCGAACGTTTTGAATTGATCGTTTCCAACCCGCCGTACGTGGCGACAGCCGATCCGCGTTGGCGAGCGGGCGAATTGCGGTTCGAGCCGGCCGAGGCGTTGGTGGCGGGCGCGGGCGGCCTGGACGCCTTGCGCGCCATCATCGCGCAAGCGCCTTCGTGTTTGTCGCCGGGCGGGTGGCTGCTGTTGGAGCATGGTTACGATCAGGGCGAAGCGGCGCCGGCGTTGCTGCGGCAACGGGGATTTGTCGAAGTGGCCGACTATCCCGACGCCGCCGGCGTGAGCCGGTGCGGTTGCGGCCGCTGGCCGGGTTGAAAAATCGTCCGCTGGCGTATAGGGTTAGAGTGGAGTCGTTCGCGACGGGGCTTGCCGCTTTCGAACAGCCTTGGAGGAGGGCGTCATGCGCGCCGATGCCGATGAGCTGTACAAACACCGCATCATCCAATTCTGCCGGTTTCATCCCGATCCGGATCAGGTGCGTTCGGCGGCGCTTTGGTTGCAAGGCGTGGCCGGCGTTCAAACCGTCGAGCTATTGCCGCCGCACGCCTTGGCGCTGGTCTATGACCTGCGCCTAGTCACCTTGGAGCGCATCGAGCACGCCTTGAGCGAACTCGGCTACCATCTCGATAACAGCCTGCTGTGCAAACTCAGACGCGCGCTGTTTTATTACACCGAGGAAACCCAGCGGGAGAATCTGGCCATCGTTCAGGACGGCGAGATCATCCAGCGGGAAGTGTTCGTCAATCGCTACCAGCGAGTGACCCACGGTTGTCGCGATCCGCAGCCGGAATATTGGCGGGAATACCAATGAAGGCCCGCTGCAAATTTCGGCCGCGAAGCGGATCGGGGCGAACGCGCGCCGCATGATCCCCCGACGCGCCAAGATTGCGGTATTCTCGCCAAGCATTTTTTCAATCCGTGGAGATCGCACCTGATGAAGCGCATTGTTTTAGGGAGTTTGGTGTTCGGCGCGCTGGCGCTGGCGGCGCAAGCCGAGGAAATCGGCAGCGTCGATACCGTCTTCAAGCTGCTGGGACCGGATCATAAAATCGTCGTCGAAGCCTTCGACGATCCAAAAATCGACGGCGTCACCTGTTACGTCAGCCGCTCCAAGACCGGCGGCATTAAGGGTGGGCTGGGCTTGGCCGAGGATACCGCCGATGCGTCCATCGCCTGCCGGCAGGTCGGACCCATCAACATGAAAGAGAAATTCAAGGACGGCGAGGAAGTCTTCAGCGAACGCCGCTCGTTGATTTTTAAGAAGTTGCAGGTGGTCCGCTTTCTGGATGAGGCTCGCAACACGCTGATTTACGTCGTCTACAGCGACCGGGTCATCGAGGGCTCGCCGAAAAACTCCGTTACGGCGGTTCCGATCATGCCGTGGGGTAACGCCACGGCCAAAACGACCCCGTAACCGACGGTCCTACGACCGGGCGGCGTTGGAGTGAGTGATCGGCCCGGTTGACGCCGGCGCGAGATTCGCGGGGTCAGGCGCGTTCGCGGTGACGCCCAACCGGGTTAAGAGTTCGTCCAGCGCCGTTTCGCAAGGCATATTCGCCTTCAGCGTCAATTCGTCGTCGGCTCGGGTGCGGCCGAGATTCACGGCGGCGATGGGCTGGCCTTGGTCGGCGGCTATCTTGCAAAAGCGGTAGCCGGAAAACACGGTCAGAGAGGAGCCGACCACCAGCAAAGCGCCCGCTTCGCTCAGGCGCTGGCGCGCCTGTTCCACGCGCGATTTCGGCACGGCCTCGCCGAAAAACACCACCGACGGTTTTAATATGCCCCCGCAGCGCGGGCAGTCGGGAGGGTGAAAACCGCTGTAATTCACTCGCTCCACATCGGCGTCGCCATCCGGGGCCAACGCCGCCGCCGACACCGCAAAGTCAGGATTGTCAGCCCTCATCCTTTCCTGCACGACGTCACGCGATTCTCGATACGGACATTGCAAGCACACCACGGTATCGAGCCGGCCGTGCAAGTCGATCACCCGACGACTGCCCGCCTGTTGGTGCAAGCCATCCACGTTTTGAGTGACTAATTGATGGATGAAACCGGCTGTTTCTAGGGCGGCCAGGGCGCGGTGGGCGCGATTGGGCCGGGCGCTGGCAAACGCCGGCCACCCTGCCAGGCTGCGCGCCCAATAACGACGGCGGGCCGGCTCGCCGCCGATAAAGTCCTGATACAGGATCGGCGGGCGGCGTTTCCAACTGCCGTTGGCGTCCCGGTAATCGGGGATGCCGGAATCGGTGCTGCACCCCGCCCCGGTCAATACGAACAGCGGTCGGTGCCGTGTGACAAATTCCGCTAAGGTGTCCAACAAGCTCACGGCGGTAACAGGTCTCATGACTGGTTCATAAACTCTGATTTGACAGCTCCGGTCGAGAATTTTCAGAACTCCTTGAGGCTTATCGGCTTTTGAGGACGTGTTAGTTGCGCTAAATTTTTTATAAACAGCAAATTAGGCACATTTATTGCTGATATTTTTGAAAGTTTATTGTAACTAAAATAAATCTTAAGATTTATTTTAGTTACTAAAGTTCGATTTCATCAGGTCGATTAAATTCATATTACTAGAAGGGTATTATTATGATTCCTAATTTTGGCGAAAATTATTCTTTTCAATGGGATGATCTAGGAGATATCGAATTCGGTCGTCCCAATCTTGGCCATAACGTGCCGGTCGTGGTGTATCGCCTCTCCCAATACACCATGCGGGAAGTGCTGGCCCAACGCTATGGGGACGAGACGGCGGCGACGATCTTGCGCGATGCCGGCTGGATTTCCGGCCGGGAGTTTTGCCTGAATCTTTTGAACCGTGAACAATCGTTTAGTGCGTTTATGAGCGAGGTTCAAACCAAGCTCAAGGAATTGGGCATCGGGGTTTTGCGCGTCGAAAAGGCCAATTTGGACCAACTCTTGTTTACATTGACCGTTTCCGAGGATTTGGACTGTTCGGGATTGCCGCTTTCAGGCGCCACGGTTTGCGACTACGACGAAGGTTTCATCGCCGGTCTGTTATACACTTATACTGGTCAAGCGTTCTCCGCCAAGGAGGTCGACTGTTGGGCGACCGGCGACCGAACGTGTCGTTTCGAGGTTAAACCGGATATCAGGGTTGCGTGAACGAGCAGGATCGCCGTTATTTGGCCGCCGCGGCCAGTAGCATCAAAAAATTGCTGAGCGCGCGGAGCGCCGCGCCGCTGCGTCCCGACGGGCTATCGCCGGACTTGCAGGCTTTTGCCGAGGCGTTTGACAGCTTGGTCGAAGAGCTGGCGGTCTTGCGTCGTTTTACCGTCACGCTGGCCAATGGCGATCTCAGCTATGAAGCGCCGGCGAGACAGCACCTGCTCGATCCGCTCAAGCAACTGCAAGCCAACTTACGGCATCTGACGTGGCAAACCCAACAGATCGCCGCCGGCAGCCTCGACCAGCGTGTGGATTATCTGGGCGAGTTTTCGGTCGCGTTCAACCAGATGATTCAGGGGCTTCGCGAAAAGCGCATCGCCGAGGAAAGAGTCCGTCATTTGAGCTTGCATGACGCGCTGACCGGATTGTTCAACCGTACCTACTTTAATGAGGAGATGGAGCGGTTGCGCTCGATCCAGGATTATCCAATCGGGTTTTTGATCGCCGATCTGGATGGCCTTAAACCGATCAACGACACCTACGGGCATCAAGTCGGCGATCTGATGATCCAGCGCGCCGCGCGGGTGCTGGAGCACGGGGTGCGGACCGAGGATGTGGTGGCGCGGATCGGCGGCGATGAATTCGCCGTTATTTTGTACGGCACCGACAGCGCGGAGGCCGAGGTGGTGATAGGTCGAATCCGGGATGCCGTGGAGTCGTACAACCGACGGAATCAAAATCTGCTTATTTCGCTGTCGCTGGGCGCGGGGGTCGCCACCGAGGCAACCGTGCTGGATGAGGCTTTGCGCCGGGCCGATGAGGCCATGTATCGGGACAAAATCCAGCGCAGGGGCAGGGGGCGCGACCAGCCTCGCAACAACAAGGGTTTTGGTTGAAGCCTTAGCGCAGCAGCGCGACCGCGTGCACGGCGATGCCTTCGCCGCGACCGATATAGCCCAGCCGTTCGGTGGTGGTGGCTTTGACGTTGACCCGATCCGGCGAGAGGCTGAGATCGGCGGCGATATGCGATTGCATCATCGGAATATGCGGGGCCATGCGCGGGTTTTGAGCGATGATGGTGGCGTCCACATTGCCCACCGCCAGCCGTTGTTGCCGCAGTAAGTCCGCCACCCGCCGCAGCAGAATCCGGCTGTCGATCGCCTGAAATTCGACGCTGCTGTCGGGAAAATGCCTGCCGATGTCGCCCAGGGCCGCCGCGCCCAACAGCGCGTCGCAAACGGCGTGCAGCAGCACATCGCCGTCGGAGTGCGCGATCAAACCGCGCGAATGCGGGATGCGGACCCCGCCCAGAGTAATGAACTCCCCCTCGCCAAAGGCGTGAACATCAAAGCCGTGGCCGATGCGCATTTCAAACCTCCAGCCCGCTTCAGACGGCGGACGCGGGCGGTTGGGAGAGGAAAAACTCCGCCAACGCCAAATCTTCCGGGCGGGTAATTTTAAGATTATCGGCTCGGCCTTCGATCAGGCGCGGCGCAAATCCCGCCGCTTCCATCGCCGCCGCCTCGTCGGTGACCCACAATCCGCGCGCCAGCGCGGCCCGGAGGGCGGCGCGCAACGGTTCCAGACGGAACATTTGCGGGGTTAGCGCGTGCCAGAGCCGCGAACGGTCTAGGGTGGCCGCGACGCGGTCGCCGGCGTCGGCTTGCTTGAGCGTGTCTCGAACCGGGGTCGCCAACAATCCGCCGACCGGATCGTCGACCAGTTCGCGCAGCAACCGATCCAAGTCCGCTGAAGTCAGACAGGGGCGCGCGGCGTCGTGAACCAACACCCAAGCGTCTGGCGCGAGCCGCTCGCGCAAGGCGTCCAGTCCGTTGAGAACCGAGTGGCAACGTTCCGCGCCGCCGGCGACGGTCAGGACGGGTTTATCGGTTTTAAGTTCGGCGGCGACCGTCGGCCACCGGCGGTCGGCGGCGTCCACGGCCACCGCGACGCCACGGATGCAAGGATGAAGGAGCAAGGTGGTCAGGGTATGGGCGATCACCGGCTGGCCGCGCAGAGTCAGATACTGCTTGGGAACGGAAGCCCCCATCCGCTTGCCCGCGCCGGCGGCCGGAACCAGGGCCCAATACGCTGTTTCGGATCGATCGGCGGCGCGAACGATCATTTGGAGGGGGCGGTCGGTTTGGCTTCAGTCGGCGCGGGCGCGGGTTTTTCCAGCAGCCGGTAGAAGGTTTCATCCTGGCGGATCATGCCCATCTCGGAGCGGGCGCGTTCCTCGATAGCGGTCATCCCGGTCTTCAAATCCTGAATGTCGGCTTCCAATGCGCGATTGCGCTCGTTGAGCGCGGCGTTCTCCTCGGTTTGCGCCCGCACGGAGACGCGCAAGGCGTAGCTTTGCCGGACGCCGTCCTCGTCGATCCACAGCAGGTATTGCAACATGACCAACGCGGCGATCAAGGCCGCGACCAGAATCCGCATAAGGTGGCTGAGCTATCCAACTGAGAATGAAGTACTGCGGCGGCAGCGCCGGATCGGGCCGGCGTCCCCAAACTTAAACCCCCATCCCAAGGTTGGGATGGGGGCGAAAAACAGCAATTCGGACGAGACTGGGCGCATTGCCCGGTCCCGTTGGCAGCCGAACCGCCGCTTTTGGGTCGCGCGATCAGCTCGGGAAAACGTTGAACGCTTTCTTGCCGGGATAGACGGCGGCGGAACCCAGTTCGCTTTCGATCACCAGCAAGCGGTTGTATTTGGCGATGCGGTCGGAGCGGCTGAGCGAACCGGTCTTGATCTGGCTGGCGGCGGTGGCCACGGCCAAATCGGCGATGGTGGTGTCCTCGGTTTCGCCGGAGCGGTGCGAGGAGATCGAGGTGTAACCGGCGTCGGCGGCCATCTTGATCGCGGCCAGGGTCTCGGTCAGGGTGCCGATCTGGTTGACCTTGATCAGGATCGAGTTGGCGATGCCCTGGTCGATGCCGCGCTTGAGGATCGAGGTGTTGGTGACGAACAGATCGTCGCCGACCAACTGAATCTTCTTGCCCAGCACCTTGGTCAGATAGGCCCAGCCGTCCCAGTCGCTCTCGTCCAGACCGTCCTCGATGGAGACGATCGGATAGCGGCTGACCCAATCGGCCAGCTTGTCGGCCATTTCGTTGGAAGTGAAGGATTTACCTTCGGCTTCCAGGGTGTACTTGCCATCTTTGTAGAATTCGGAACTGGCGCAATCCAGGGCGATGTAAAGATCCTTGCCCGGCGTATAACCGGCGTTCTTGATCGCCTCCATCACCACTTCCAGCGCCGCTTCGTTGGACGACAGATTGGGCGCGAAGCCGCCTTCGTCGCCGACCGCCGTGTTCATGCCTTGCTTCTTCAAGACGGCTTTCAGGGCGTGGAACACTTCCGCGCCCCAGCGCAGCGCTTCGTGGAAGCTCGGCGCGCCGACCGGCATGATCATGAATTCTTGCATGTCGACGCTGTTGTCGGCGTGCGCGCCGCCGTTTAGGATGTTCATCATCGGCACCGGCAGCTGATAGGGGCCGGTGGGGTTCAGATACTTATAAAGCGGGATTTTCTTTTCGGCGGCGGCGGCGTGAGCAACGGCCATCGACACGCCGAGCAGCGCGTTCGCGCCCAGGCGGCTCTTGGTCGGGGTGCCGTCCAGCTCGATCATTTTCTGGTCGATGGCGGACTGATTGTCGACCGCCTCCATGCCGATTACCGCCTTTTTCAGTTCGCCGTTGACGTTGCCGACCGCTTTCAACACGCCCTTGCCGAGATAGCGCTTTTTGTCGCCGTCGCGCAATTCCAACGCTTCGCGGCTGCCGGTGGACGCGCCGGAGGGCACGCCGGCGGCGCCCTTGGCGCCGGATTCCAGAACTACCTCCACGCCGACGGTCGGATTGCCGCGCGAATCCATGATTTCACGGCCGATGATTTCTTTGATTTTCGACATGCTGCCAACTCCTCTGGGTGTTGTGCTCTTGGGGGATAAAACGCTTATTCTAATTCGCTTTCCAGAAAACCGCGCTGTTTGATCGTCTCATCCAGCGCCTTGAGCGCGGCGAGCAAAGGCTCCATGCGAGCCAGCGGCCAGGCGTTGGGGCCATCGCTTAAAGCCCGATCGGGATCGGGGTGGGTTTCCATGAACAAACCGGCGACGCCCGCCGCCACCGCCGCCCGCGCCAGCACCGGCACGAACTCGCGCTGGCCGCCGGACGCATCGCCCCGGCCGCCCGGCAACTGCACCGAATGGGTGGCGTCGAATACCACCGGACAGCCGGTGGCGCGCATCACCATCAAGGCGCGCATGTCGGACACCAGATTATTGTAGCCAAAAGACGCCCCGCGCTCGCAGACCATGATCCGGTCGTTACCGGCCGCCCGCGCCTTGGCCACCACGTTGGCCATGTCGGAGGGCGCGAGAAACTGGCCCTTCTTGATATTGACCGGCCGGCCCTGGCGGGCGACGTTTTGAATGAAATCGGTTTGCCGGCACAGAAAGGCGGGGGTTTGCAACACGTCGGCCACGGCGGCGACTTCCGAAAGCGGCGTGTATTCGTGCACGTCGGTCAGCACCGGCACGCCGATCTGCCTTTTGACCTTTTCGAGAATCTTCAGCCCTTGTTCTAGGCCGGGACCGCGAAAGCTCTGGCTGGAGGAACGGTTGGCCTTGTCGAAGGAGGATTTGTAGATGAACGGAATGCCGAGGCGTCCGGTCAGCTCCTTAAGCCGGCCGGCGGTATCCAGCGCCAGTTGTTCGGATTCGATCACGCAGGGGCCGGCGATCAGGAACAAGGGTCGATCCAGGCCGACTTCGAAACCGCACAGCGCCATCATGCCGCCAGCGCCTCTCCGCGCTCGCGGCGCTGGCGCAGCGCCGCTTCGATAAAGCCCCGAAACAGCGGGTGGCCGGCGCGCGGGGTGGAGGTGAACTCCGGATGGAACTGGCAGCCGATGAACCAGGGATGTCCGGGCAATTCGATCATTTCGACCAGGCGGCCGTCCAGCGAGTGGCCGGAGCAGACCAGGCCGGCCGCGCGCAGCGGCTCCCGAAATCGATTGTTGAATTCGTAGCGGTGGCGGTGGCGTTCGGTCACCACATCCTGGCCGTAGGTCGCCCGCGCCAGACTGTCGGGCACCAGCCAGCAGGGTTGCGCGCCGAGGCGCATGGTGCCGCCGAAATCGCCGCCTTCCCGGCGCTGTTGCAACGCGCCGTCCTCGTCGGTCCATTCGGTGATCAGGGCGATGACCGGATGCGGGGTGGTCTTGCGGAACTCGGTGCTGTGCGCGTCCTTGAGACCGGCGACGTGACGGGCGAATTCGATCACCGCCACTTGCATGCCCAAACAGATGCCGAGATAGGGAATCCGGCGTTCGCGGGCATGGCGGACAGCGGCGATTTTGCCCTCGATCCCCCGTTCGCCGAAGCCGCCGGGCACCAAGATGGCGTCCATGTCCTCCAAGCAAGCCGTGCCGTCGCGTTCGATCTGCTCGGAATCGATGTAGTGGATATTGACCTTGGTGCGGGTATGGATGCCGCCGTGCAACAGCGCTTCGTTTAAGGATTTATAGGCGTCGGTCAAATCGACATACTTGCCGACCATCGCAATGTCCAGCTCCCCGGCGGGCGATTCGATGGCCCGAACCACCCGCTCCCAATCGGAGAGGTCGGCGGGCGGCAAGTTTTCCAGATGCAGTTTCCGCGCGACGATGTCGTCCACGCCTTGAGCGTGCAGCAGCAGCGGAATCCGGTAAATCGTGTCGGCGTCGGGGACGTTGATCACCGCCTTGGCTTCGACGTTGGTGAACAAAGCGATCTTGCCGCGTTCTTCGGCGGGGACTTCCCGGTCCGAACGGCACAACAGGATGTCGGGTTGGATGCCGATCGAGCGCAGCTCCTTGACCGAGTGCTGGGTCGGCTTGGTCTTCAACTCGCCGGAGGATTTAATGTACGGCACCAAGGTGAGGTGGATGAACAGGCACAGATTGCGGCCCAGTTCCACGCCCATTTGGCGGATGGCTTCCAAAAAAGGCTGCGATTCGATATCGCCGACGGTGCCGCCGATTTCGACCAGCGCGATGTCGGATTCGCCCGCGCCCAGCCGGATAGAGCGTTTGATTTCGTCGGTGATGTGCGGGATGACTTGCACGGTGCCGCCGAGGTAATCGCCCCGCCGTTCCTTGCGGATCACTTCCTCGTAGATGCGACCGGTGGTGAAGTTGTTGCGCCGGGTGGCGGTCATGGCCGAAAAGCGCTCGTAGTAACCGAGGTCGAGATCGGTTTCCGCGCCGTCGCTGGTGACGAACACCTCCCCGTGCTGGAAGGGGCTCATGGTGCCGGGATCGACGTTGATGTAGGGGTCCAGCTTGGTCAGGGTGACCTTGAGCCCCCGAGCCTCCAGCACCGCCGCCAGCGACGCGGCGGCGATGCCTTTGCCCAAGGAGGACACCACGCCGCCGGTGATGAAAATGAATCGGGTCATGCCGGAATGGGGAGTAGTCGAAAGACGCTACAAGATACCAGACCCCGCCGCCGATGGCGAATGCAAAACAGTTTGCCAGCCGATCTCCCCGGCGGCGGCGGCGCGTTCGGCGGCGATCCCCAAACCCACCACCGCCAGCAGCGATCCGCCCTCGTACAGCAGCGGCAGCCGGTCGCGTTCCCACGGCGGAATCCCGGCTTCTAGCAACAGTTTTTTCAATTCCTGACCGTGGCGGCGGCCGGCCGGTTGAAAGCGCTCGCCGCCAGTCCGAAATCGAACGGTCAGCGGCCTATCGCCCAACCGGTCCGCGCGCAATCCCGCGCCGATGGTTTGTTGCATCCGCAACTGGCCTAGCGCCGGCAAGTCCAACGGCGGCCAACCCTGTGGTTCGGGACGCCAGGTCAAGACGCTGCTGGCGTCGTGAGGCGACAAGGGCGGCATGGCGTGCAGGCGGTCGCGAAAGCGTCGGATTTCTCCGCCCGGCCAACGCACGCAGGGCCTACGGTCGCGACCGGAGGTCAGATGGTCGTGGAGGATGTGCTGCAAGTGCCGGTGATCGGGAACCGGCAAGCCGAGCTGTCGCAACCAATAACGCACGAGATTGCGCTGGCGGATTTCCCGCAGCGCGCGCAGCGCGGGGATGGAGAGGGCATCGGCGCGCGCGGTGGCGGCTTGCGCCAGATCGGCCTCGGCTTCCGCGTCCAGCCAATCAATCGTTTCGGCGCACAACCGCGCGGAGCGGGCCAGATTGCGGGCGGCGGCCGGCCAGCGCTCATCCAGCAACGGCATGATGAGATGGCGAAGATAGTTGCGGTCGAACGCGGGATCGGCGTTGCTCTGATCCTCGATCCACTGCAAGTGGTGGGCGCGGGCGTAGGCCGACAATTCCGCCCGGCCGACTTCCAGCAGCGGGCGCAGCAGCCAGCCCGACCCGAGCCGGGCCGACGCCGGCATCGCCGCCAAGCCGCGCGGACCCGCGCCGCGCAACAGTTGCAGCAACAAGGTCTCGGCTTGATCGTCTTGGTGGTGGGCGGTCAACAGCGCGGCGTCCGCTTCCAGCTCCGCCGCCAGCGCGCCATAGCGGGCGCGCCGGGCGGCGGCTTCCGGGCTTTCGCCGGCATCCGGGCTCGCATCGACCCGCAACACCTGAAACGGGACTTGTAGCGCTTGGCAAACCCGAGCGCAATGTCGGCTCCAGCCAGCGGAAGCCGCTTGCAAGCCGTGGTCCACGTAAATCGCCTTCAACGAGCGATCGGGCCACAGATCGCGATGCCGCGCCAGCAGGTGCAGCAGCACGTGCGAATCCAGGCCGCCGCTGTAGCCGACAATCAGGCGTCGCAGCGGGGCGTGGCGGGTCAGTAGGGCGGTGAGTAGGGCGGGCGAAAGCGCGTTCGCGGCCATCGCGGGAAATCCTGAGGGCCTGCGCCGCTAGGCGTCCTTGTCTTTCCCCAGCAAGGCGGCCACGCTGCTTTGCCAAGACGACTGGGACGACGCGGCCGGTTCGGTTTCCTTGAACACGCCGTAAGCCATCAACCGTTGATAGCGTCGTTCCAGCAGCTCGTCCGCGGTCAGCGCGTCCAACTGCTGCAAGTATTTGTGCAAGGCGGCCCGGACATTTTCGGTCATGCGCCCGACATCGCGATGCGCGCCGCCCGGCGGTTCGGGGATGATGCCGTCGATCAGTTTCAACTTCAGCAAGCGGTCGGCGGTCAGGCCCAGCGCTTCGGCGGCCTCGGGCGCTTTATCGGCGCTCTTCCACAAAATCGCCGCGCAGCCTTCCGGCGAAATCACCGAATAAGTGCCGTATTGCAGCATCAACACCCGGTCGCCGACGCCCACCGCCAGCGCGCCGCCGGAACCGCCCTCGCCGATGACCACGCAGATCACCGGAATTCGCAGCCGGCTCATCTCGAACAGATTGCGGGCGATGGCCTCGCTTTGGCCGCGTTCTTCCGCGCCGATGCCGGGATAGGCGCCCGGCGTGTCGATGAAGGTCACCAGCGGCAAGTGAAACCGCTCGGCCAGCTTCATCAGGCGCAGCGCCTTGCGATAGCCTTCCGGTCGCGGCATCCCGAAATTGCGGTAAATCTTTTCCTTGGTGTCGCGGCCTTTCTGGTGGCCGATGACCAAGACCGCGCGGCCGTCCAACCGCGCCAGCCCGCCGACGATGGCGTGATCGTCGGCGAAGGTCCGGTCGCCGTGCAGTTCCTGAAAGTCGGTGAACAGCCGCTCGATATAATCCAAGGTGTACGGCCGCAGCGGATGGCGGGCGATTTGGGAAATCTGCCACGGGGTGAGATTGGCGAAGATCGAATCGGTGAGCGCTTTGCTTTTCGCTTCCAGCCGCGCGATTTCATCGCTGATGTTGAGATCCTGTTCCGCGCTGAGGTTGCGCAGTTCCCTGAGCATCGCCTCCAGTTCGGCGATGGGCTTTTCAAAATCCAGGCAGTTGTTTGGGGTCATCATAAGGGCTGAACGGTCATTCCTTTTCGGGCAAGCGCACGGCCAGATAGAGCGATTCGGCTTCGCGCTTCACCAGCAGCGGCACCGCCTTGCCCTTGGGCAGCTCCTTGGCCAATTCGACGAACTGGGTGGCGCTTTTGACCGGATTGTGATCGATCTGAAGGATGATGTCGTCCGGATACAAACCCGCGTTGGCGGCGGGCCCTTCTTCCAGCGCCGTCACCAGCACGCCCTGTTCTTCCGCGCCGATGGTGCGGCGCTGTTCGTTGCTCAGATCGGCGACGGTGATGCGCAAGCGCGGGTCGGGGTGCTCGTCCATGGTGGCGACCGGTTCTTCCAGGGCTTCCAGCCGGGCGATGGTCGCCTTGATCTCCAGCGGTTCGCCGTTGCGCTGGATCGACATCGCCACGGTCTTGCCGACCGGGGTCACGCCGATCATCCTCGGCAGCTGCGAGGAATCCTCCACCGGCTCGCCGCCGTAGCGCAGGATGATGTCGCCCACCTTGAAACCGGCGCTGGCCGCCGGGCTGTCCGGCAGAATTTGCGCGACCAGCGCCCCGCGCGGCCGGTCGAGCTTGAACGCCTCGGCCAGATCGTTGTTGACCGGTTGCAGCAGCACGCCGAGCCAACCGCGGGTCACCTCGCCGGTGGCTTTCAGCTGTTCGACCACCTGCGTCGCCAGCTTGATCGGAATGGCGAAGGACAAGCCCATGTAGCCGCCGGTGCTGCTGTAAATCTGGGAGTTGATCCCGATCACCTCGCCGCGCAGGTTGAACAGCGGACCGCCGGAACTGCCGGGATTGACCGCCACGTCGCTTTGAATGAACGGCACGTAGGTGCCGCTGGGTAAATTGCGGCCGACCGCGCTGACGATGCCTTGGGTGGCGGTATGCTCCAGACCGAACGGCGACCCGATGGCCAGCACCCACTCGCCGACTTCCAGGGCGTCGGAATCGCCGATTTTGACCGCTTGCAGGTTCTCGCCCTCGATTTTGAGCACCGCCACGTCGGTCAGTTCATCCACGCCGATCACCTTGGCCGGACGCTCCCGCAGGTCGCTGAGCCGCGCGATGATCTTGTCGGCGTCGCGCGCGACATGGGCGTTGGTCAAAATGTAACCGTCCGGCGAAATGATGAAGCCCGAACCCAGGGAATTGGACTGACGGTCGCCCGGCAGTTCGGGACGATCCTGGAAAAAACGCTTGAAGAATTCGAGATAGGGATTTTCCTTGCCCGGCAGCTCGGGCATTCCCGGCCGGCGGCCTTGTTTGCCCAGCGCTTGAGTGGAACTGATGTTGACGATGGCCGCTTCATTTTGTTTGACCAACTTGCGAAAATCCGGCAAGGGCTGGTTTTCGGCCGGGCGCGCCGGTGCGGCCGTCAGCGCGCACAAGGGCAGCAGCAGGACCAACGCTTGGAGCGGGCGAAAAAAGGTCTCTTGAAAACGAATCAAAGAGGGTCTCCTGCAAACAAAAGCGGAAGGGGAAGGCGAGGCGGGCGTTTGGGCGGACGGTGGGGGCGGACCAGCGGCGTTGGCCGATGCCGGGCAGGCTTGAAAAAAGCGTCCGGAACAACGGGGAGCCGGCGCGGTTTGCACAGTATAGAATAGTTGGCGATACTCAGGTAAGACCGGCGGGACTGAAGATACCACCCGAAGCGGCGGAGCAGCCCAGTTTGATCGCGGCTGGACCCGAAACGGGGCGTGGCGCGAGCGATAGCGAGGGGAACCCAAGATGGAACAGAGATCGGATCAGGTCGTGAACGACAATGATAAAGCGACTCAGTATCTTTATGAGTTGGCTCTCAAATTGTTGGAGCTAAAAGGTTCGGATATCTTCATTACCGCCGGCAGCCCGGCGGCCTTCAAGATCAATCAGGAAATCCGGCGGGTCGGCGGTCCGAGTTTGAGCCCGCAACAGGTGGCGCTGTTGGTCCGCTCGATCATGAACGACCGCCAGGCGCGGGAGTTCGATCAGTATCACGAGGTCAATTTTTCCCTCAATTTTCCCGACGTGGCCCGCTTTCGGGTGAGCGGCTTCACCCAGCGCGGCAGCGCCGGCATGGTGTTGCGGTTGATCCAGCAGCGGATTCCGACCCTCGAAGAGTTGCACCTGCCGCCGATTTTGCGGGATATCGCGCTGGCCAAGCGCGGCCTGGTGATTTTTCTGGGCGGCACCGGCTGCGGCAAGACCACTTCGATGGCGGCGATGGTGGACTACCGCAACAGCCAATGCCGGGAGCATATCATCACCATTGAAGACCCCATCGAATTTTTCCACCGCCACAAGCTGTCGCTGGTGGACCAGCGCGAGGTCGGCGTCGATACCGATTCCTATGAAACCGCGTTAAAAAATACCTTGCGGCAGGCGCCCAACGTCATTTTGATCGGCGAGGTGCGGGATCGGGAAACCATGCAGGCGGTCATCAATTTCGCCGAAACCGGCCACCTGTGCTTGACCACCTTGCACGCCAACACCACCGATCAGGCTTTCGACCGCATCATCAACTTCTTCCCGGAAGAGCGGCACGCTCAGGTCTTGATGGATCTGTCGTTCAACATGAAAGCCTTCGTCTCGCAGCGCTTGCTGCCCCGCGCGGATCAGTCCGGTTTGATTCCGGCCGTGGAAATCCTGCTCAACACGCCGCTGATGGCCGACTTGATCTTTCAAGGCAGGATCAAGGAGATCAAGACCATGATGGTGCGTTCCAGCGATCAGGGCATCGTCACCTTCGACATGGCGTTGTTCGATTTGTACGAGGCCGGTCAGATCAGTTACGAAACCGCCATCCGTCACGCCGATTCCGCCAATAACCTCCGATTGAAGATCAAACTCGAAAGCAAGCGCCCGCCGCCTCGCTCGGCCAGTGAAAACAGCCAGCTCAACGTCGATGGGGACCAGAGACGACGTTAGCGTGTCCCGTTTTTAGCGGCGCACGGAAAGCTGAAAGCGCTGTCCGCCTTGACGCAGCACCGCGCCGCCGGGCGTGACGCTTTCCAACACCGCGCCCTTTTCGACCGGATCGCCTTCCCGGTAGCGCCGGCCGTTGATCACCACGAAGCGCGCGTCCGGCTTGGGACTGTAGACGTGGATGTCGAGATTCAATTCCGGCACCCCGCGCCGCGCTGCGGCGGGCAGCGTGTCCAACAGCGGCGGCGGTTCCGGGCCGATGGTGACGGTGGGGCCGGCCGCCGGTTTGGAGTCCTCCCGCCGCCGCTCGCGACTGGCGCTGTTACTCGGTCGCGCGGGGTCGGTCGGAACCGGATTGCCGGTCGCCTTCTTGCGCGGCGGCGCGGGTGGCGGCGGCGCGGCTTGCGGCGCGGCGGTTTCTAGATCGGTCGCGGCGTTGACTGAAACGCCGCTGTCCGTCGGAGCCACCGGCGGGGCGGCCGCGGGTGGCGGGATTGAAGCCGGCGCGGTTTGCGGCGCGCGGGCGGTCGCCGTGGATGGGGAGGGCGCGCCCGCAGGGGCGGTGGCGACCGCCGCCGGCTCCGACGCGGATTTGGGTTGGATTAGAAAATAGGCCAGCAGCGCGGCGTTGAAACCGAGTCCCAATCCCAAGCTCAGCCAAAGCCAAAGCCGTTGGTTGGTTGGCTGCGCGGGCGGCAATGCCGCGAGGCTCGGCGGTTGCCCTAGATGGCGCTCGTGTTCGGCCTTGCGCAGCGCATCGAGAATATAGGACATCTCAGGGTTCTCGAACGGGCTGGCTCAGGCGGGGCACGGCGGGCGGCGGCGCGAGATTGTTCAACAGCAGCAAGGTCTGCTCGCCCGCCATGCCATCCACCACCAGGCCGTGTTCCTTCTGGAAATCTCGCACCTGATTGCCCAAATCGGCGTCGAACCGCTCCGACGGCGCTTCGGGGACGGGTCGGCCGGCGGCTGTCGCCAAGCGCCGGCGCAGCCAGCGCACCGCCTCGCCGTTGTTGCCGGGGCCGATGATCGGTTGGTCGGTTTGCAACTCCCACAGCAGAAGATAAGGTCCGTTCCACAGCGCTTTGAGTTGGCTTAAGGGCACGATGGCCGACTGCCCGCCCAGATCCAGGATCGCTTGATCGGCGTCGAGCCCGCGCAAGACCACTGGGGCCGTTCCGCCGCCGGGCCGGTTCAGCCGCAGCGCGGCGGGGCGGTCGAAACGGCGCAGGGTGTCCCAGTCGCCCTGACCTGACATACAGCGCAGCTTGCGGGTTTTGACGTACTCGCAAAACGCCGCCGCGCGCCCCTGAAACGGCGCGACGTTCCAAGCGGCCAACAGGCGTTCGTTGCTGGTGTCGGCGCGCGGATCGCGCAGCCAAGCGGTTAAATCGAACGGGGCAGCGCCGGCCGCCGGCGCGAGGGTGGGATCGGGTGGCGAGCGGTCAGTTGAATCCGGTGACGGCGCGGCGTCGGGAGCGGCTGTCGCGGCAACGCTCGGAGAGCGATCGAGCGCCGAGGTCGGCCCCGGCGTCGCCGGATTAACCGGTGGGCCGCCCGCAGCCTTGCCGGGCGGTCCGTCCGTCGCTGGCGTCGTGGTGGCCGGCGTGGCGGCGCTGGGCGTCGGTGAGGCTGCCGCGCCCGTTGCGGGAACCTTCGGCGCTAAATCCATCTTGGAGGTTGCCATCGGCTGCCCGTGGTCCGTCAAGGTCGCCGCCGGTTTGCCGGAATCCGGGGGAATCCATTGGGCCGCCGCCAGCGCGGTGTTTGGGACGCTCGCCGCTTGGCTGTCCGAACGCGCGACCGGCGGCGCGGCGGCGGGCGGCTCGGTGCGAGGCAGCCAAAGGCCAAGGCCGATCATGATCAGGCCGGCGAGTCCGATCGCCAGCGCCGGACGCGCGTTGAGCGGGTGCCGCGCCGCGTCGGACGAGTGGGGTTGCAGCGCTTCGCGCGCGGCTTGGCGGACTGTCCCGGCATCGATCCGCTTCGCATTCCGGCTGTAAGCGCCGAGCAAGGCGCGATCGCAAATGATGTTGATCAGGCGCGGAATGCCGCCGGAGCGCCGGTAAACGGCCCGGAGCGCGCCCCGCGCGAACAGATCCTCGCGCCCGCCGGCCACGCGCAGCCGGTGGCGGATATAGGCGGCGGTGTCCGCCGCGTCGAGCGCCGGAAGGTGGTAGCGCGCGGTGATCCGCTGGGCCAACTGCCGCAAATCCGGCCGCGCCAACAATTGCCGCAATTCCGGCTGGCCGACCAGAATGATCCTGAGCAACTTGTGTTTGGTGGTTTCCAGATTGGTCAACAACCGAATCTGTTCCAACAGCTCGCGGCTCAGATTCTGCGCTTCGTCGATGATCAGCACGGTGCGCCGTCCGGCGGCGTGGGCGCGCAACAGATGCTCGTTGAGCGGGTCCACCAGGGCCTTGAGCGTGGGATGCTCGCGCGGGTAGGCGACGCCCAACTCGTCGCAGACGGTGGCCAGCAATTCCTCGACCGTCAGGCGGGGGTTCAGGCATAGGGCGATGTCGGCCCGCTCCAGTTTTTGTTCCAACAGGGAGCGGACCAGCGTGGTTTTGCCGGCGCCGACCTCGCCGGTCAGCTGGACGAAGCCGCCGTTCTCGTCGGTGCCGTACAGCAGGTGCGCCAGCGCTTCCCGGTGGTGCTGGCTGAGGTACACGTAGGAAGGATCGGGAGTGATCGCAAACGGCGGCTCGCGCAGTCCGAAGTGGCCGGCGTACACCGTCAGACCTCGCCGTAACGCGCGCCGGAGCCGATCCAGCGCCGGATCAGCGGCTCGACGCATTCGGGATGGTCGCGCAGCAGGCGGTCGGCGGCGTAGCGGGCGGCGTTCAGCAAATCCTGATCGCGCAGCAAGTCGGCCACCCGCAGGCTTTGTTCGCCGGTTTGCCGGGTGCCGAGCACCTCGCCGGGACCGCGCAATTCCAAGTCGCGGCGGGCGATTTCGAAGCCGTCGTTGCATTGGCGCAGCGTCGCCAGCCGGTCGTGGGCGATGGACGACAGCGGCGGTTTATACAACAGCACGCAACTGCTGTCGGCGGCCCCGCGTCCGACCCGGCCCCGCAACTGGTGCAATTGAGCCAGACCCAGCCGCTCGGCGTTTTCCACGATCATCAGGCTGGCGTTGGGCACGTCCACGCCGACCTCGATCACGGTGGTGGCGACCAGTAAATCGAGAGAGCCGGCCTTGAAGGCGGCCATGACCGCTTCCTTGTCGGCGGCGGTCAGCCGGCCGTGAACCAGTCCGACCCGCAGTTCCGGCAACGCGGCGGTCAGCCGTTCGGCGGTCGAGGCCGCCGCCTGGCATTCCAGCACTTCCGATTCCTCGATCAACGGACAGACCCAATAGGCTTGCCGGCCGCGCTGGCAGGCTTGCCGGATGCGCTCGATCACCTCCAGCCGGCGGCTGTCGGGGGCGGCGACCGTTTTGACCGGCCGGCGGCCGGGCGGGAGTTCGTCGATCACCGAGGTGTCGAGATCGGCGTAGGCGCTCATCGCCAGCGTGCGCGGAATCGGAGTGGCGGTCATGATCAACTGATGCGGGCAGCGGCCGCCATGCCGGCCTTTTTCGCGCAGCGCCAGCCGCTGGTGCACGCCGAAGCGATGCTGTTCGTCCACGACCGCCAGGGCCAGTTCGGCGAAGGCGACCGTATCCTGAAACAGGGCGTGGGTGCCGACGGCGATCTGAATTTCGCCGGCGGCGAGGCGTTCCAGCAGCGTCCGCCGCGCCCGGCCGGTCAGGCGGCCGGTCAGCCAGGCGACCTCGACCCCCAAGTCGCCGAGCCAGCCTTGAAAATTGCGGTGGTGCTGCTCGGCCAGCAACTCGGTGGGGGCCATCAGCGCCGCCTGAGCGCCGGTTTCGACCGCGCGCAGCGCGGCGATGGCGGCCACCACGGTCTTGCCGGAACCGACATCGCCCTGTAACAGCCGCAGCATCGGACGCGGTTCGGCCAAGTCGGCGGCGATTTCGGCCAGCACCCGCTGCTGGGCGCGGGTGAGCGCGAACGGCAAGCGTTCCAAAAAGCGCTGGCTCAAGCCGCCGTTGCCGAGCAAGGGCGGCGCGGCCTGGCGGCGCATCCGCTCGCGCAAGCGCCGCAAGCTGAGCTGGTGGGCCAGCAACTCCTCGAACGCCAGCCGGCGGCGGGCGGGGTGTCGGCCGCTGTCCAGGGTTTCCAGCGGCGCGTCGCTCGGCGGCTGGTGGAGCAGCCGCACCGCGTCGGCGACCGACATCAGTTGCAGTTGCAGCCTCACGGCGGAGGGTAATAATTCCGGCAGCAGCGCCGCCTTTTCGAGCTGCGCCAACGCCCGTTCGGCCAAGGCGCGCAAGGTGAACTGCTGCAAGCCGGCGGTGCTGGGATAGACCGGGGTGAGCCGGTCGGCGACCGGCGGCGCGCCGGCGTCGAGCCGCCGGCATTCGGGATGGATCATTTCCAAGCCGCCGTAACCTTGGCGGACCTCGCCGAAACAGCGCAAGCGGCCGTGTTTCTGGCTGAACATCTGCTCCTGGGCCGGACTGAAATGGAAAAAGCGCAAGCTCAGTCCGCCGGTGGCGTCGCGCAGGTGACAGAGCAAGAATCGCCGGCCGCGCTCGCTCACCTCGCCGCTTAGGATTTCGCCTTCGATTTGGGCCTCCGCGCCGGGCAGCAAATCGCCGATTGGGGTGACGCGGCTGCGGTCTTGATAGCGCAGCGGCAGATGCAACAGCACGTCCTCGACGGTGCGGATGCCCAACCGGACCAGACGTTCGGCCAGCCTCGGCCCCACGCCGTGCAAGGCGGTGACCGGAAGCGGCTCGGCGGCCGGCGGACGCGCCGCGCCGCTCGCTCGGGCTTGCGGTTGGTGCTGCATGCCGCCGCGCTCCATGAAGATCTTTACGGCTCCAAGACCAGCACGGCGTCCATTTCGACCTGCGCCCCGCGCGGCAAGGCGGCGACGCCGATGGCGGCCCGAGCCGGATACGGTTCCTGGAAATACTCGGCCATGATCTGATTGACGCGGGCGAAATGACCGAGATCGGTCAGAAAGACGTTGAGTTTGACCGTATCGGCCAACCCGCCGCCGGCGGCTTTGGCCACCGCCGCCAAGTTGTCGAACACCCGGCGGATTTGCGCGTCCATCGCGCCGGCCACCAGTTCCATGGTGGCCGGATCGAGCGGGATCTGACCGGACAGGTAAATCGTATTGCCGACCTTGACCGCTTGGGAGTAGCTGCCGATGGCGGCGGGGGCTAAATCGGTATGGATGATTTCGCGAGGCATGGCGCGGGCTCCGGACGGATTTTTCCCGCCGTCGGCGGGGTATCGGGATGAGAAAAAACGTTTGCGGGCGGTGCTGGAACGGGTCGAACCCACCGGGAAGCGCTAGATGCGCCGGGCGACCTTCGACACTTCTGGCAAGGTTCGCAACCGCCGCAGCACGCGGGCCAGATGGGTGCGATCATCGACGTTCAGCAGCAAATAAACCGCGATGCTATTCCCCTCTCGTTCCGACGTGTTGATGGTTTCGATGTTGGTGTCGGTGGCGGAAATGGCGGCGGCGATGGTGGCCAGCACGCCGCGCTGGTTGGAGACTTCCAGGCGCAGTTCCACGGGAAAGTCGGTCTTGATGTTTTGTTCCCATTCCACTTCGATCCACTTATCGGCGTTTTTCTTGTAGCCGGTGACGTTTTTACAGTGATCGCGATGGATGACGATGCCGCGCCCGGCGTTGAGAAAACCGATGATGGCGTCGCCGGGCAACGGCCGGCAACACTTGCCGAAGCTGACCACGGTGCCCTCGGTGCCCTTGATCAACAGCGGTTGGGCGCTGGCGTCCGGCGGGGCGGCTTCGTCGCGGTCGCCGCCCGGCAGCAGCCGCTTGGCGATCAGCGCGGCGACGCGGTTGCCCAAGCCGATGTCGGCCAACAGTTCCTCGAAGCTGCTTAAATTGAACTCCCGAAGCAGGGCCTTGACCCGCTCGACCGGCAAGTCGTTGAGGCCGCTGATCCGGCCGGACAAGGCTTTTTCCAACAGGCGCTTGCCGAGCAGGGCGGCTTCGTCGCGCTTGAGGTGCTTGAGATAGTGGCGGATGCTGGCGCGGGCCTTGGCGGTCACCACGAAATTGAGCCAGGACGGATTGGGTCGGGCGGTGGGGGTGATGATCGCCTCGACCGTCTGGCCGGTCGCCAGCGGGGTGCGCAGCGGCACCAGCCGCCGGTCCACCCGCGCGCCCACGCAGGTGTTGCCGACGTCGGAATGGATGGCGTAGGCGAAATCCACCGCCGTGGCGCCGCGCGGCAGTTCGATGATCTCGCCGCGCGGGGTGAACACGTAAACCTCGTCGGGGAACAAGTCGATCTTGACGCTTTCCAGGAATTCCACCGGATTGCCGGCGCGGCGCTGCATGTCGAGCAGCTTGCTCAGCCATTCGCGGGCGCGCTGTTGGGCGTGGCCGCCTTCGCCTTCGCCGCCGGATTTGTAGCGCCAGTGCGCGGCGACGCCGACCTCGGCCATGATGTGCATGTCCTCGGTGCGGATTTGCAGTTCGATGGGAACGCCGTTGGGACCGAACAGGACGGTGTGCAGCGATTGGTAGCCGTTGGCCTTGGGGATGGCGATGTAATCCTTGAAGCGCCCCATGATCGGCTTGTACAGGTTATGGGTGACGCCGAGCACCCGATAGCAGGTATCCACGGTGTCCACGACGATCCGCACCGCGTAAACGTCGTAGACTTCTCGAAACGGCTTGCTTTTGCGGGTCGGCGGCCGGTCGGGATCGGAGGCGACGCCGGTCGACGGCTCCCGAAACGGCAGCGGCGGCTTGCCCCGCATTTTCTGATAGATGCCCCAGAGGTGTTTGCCGCGTCCCACCACCCGCGCGCTGATCCCTTCCTCCTGAAGCCGGGTATCGATGCGGGCTTCCATCTGGCTGACGATTTCGTGGCGGTTGCCGCTCATCTTGCGGACCGCCTCTTGCAGCACCCGGAAGCGGAACGGATGGAGGTGGCTCAAGCCGAGGTCTTCCAGTTCCTGGCGCAGGTGGTTCATGCCCAGCCGACCGGCGATGGGCGCATAGATTTCCAGGGTTTCGCGGGCGATGCGGCGGCGCGAGTCCGGCCGCATCGCGCTCAGGGTGCGCATGTTGTGCAGCCGGTCGGCCAGCTTGATCATGATCACCCGCAAGTCCTTGGCCATCGCCAGGAACATCTTGCGGAAATTCTCGGCCTGCGCTTCGAGCTTGGAATTGAAGTGAATGTGGGTCAGCTTGCTGACGCCGTCCACCAGTTCGGCGACTTCCGGCCCGAAGCGCGCGCTGAGGTGCTCCTTATCGTATTGGGTGTCCTCGATGACATCGTGCAGCAGCGCCGCCAGCAGGGTTTCGAGTTCGAAGCGGACATTGGCGAGGATGCGGGCCACGGCCAGCGGATGGAAGATGTAGGGCTCGCCGCTTTTGCGGTAGACGCCGGCGTGCGCTTCGGCCGCGAAATAACAGCCTTCGCGCAATTGCCCGACGGACTCCGGCTCCAGATATTCGCCGACGATCGCGCACAGATCGTCGATGCGCAGCCGCAAGTCATCCAGCCACTCGTCATCGACGGCCAGCTTGCGGAGCTGCTGGAGTTCGTTGCGAACATCCCGCAACGGCGCGCTCATGAACGGCGTCTCCTGGGATCGTGAGGCTGGAAACCGGCGCTCAATCCGCTTCGGCCGCGCCGTTATTATCGAGCTCGCCATCGGTGGCGGGCGCGGGCGGCTCCGGGGCGGGCGGTACGTGGCGGCGATATTTTTCCTGGAGCATGTGATCGAGCTTGCCCTCGGACAACTCGCGCAGCGCGACGACGGTGGGTTTGTCGTTTTCCCAAGGCACCAGCGCTTCCTTGCCGAGCGCCAGATCGCGCGCGCGGCGCGCGGCGATCAGCACCAATTCGAAACGGTTGTCCACTTGGTCGAGGCAGTCTTCAACGGTGATGCGGGCCATTCGGGGCGGTCTCCAAACGTGACGTAGCGACGCGGCTAAAAATAAGCAGTCTAATGATGGCCGAGCCGTTATGACAAGAGCGTTGTGATCAGGTGGCGGTGGCGTTTGAGCTGCCGGTCCCGGCGGTGGCGCTCGGCGATCAGGATGGCGCGCAGCGCGTCCAGCGCGACCGGAAACCGATCGTTGACGATCAGATAATCGAATTCGGCGTGATGCGACAGTTCATCGAGCGCCGCCGCCATCCGTCGTTCGATGGTGTCGGCGTTGTCCTGGCCGCGCCCGGTCAGCCGCTGCCTCAAGCTCGCCACTGAAGGCGGCAGGATGAAAACGCTGGTGCTGTCGGGCAGCAGCGCCCGCGCTTGCCGCGCGCCTTGCCAGTCGATCTCCAGGATCACATCCAGGCCGGTCTCCAGCTGCGCCAGGACCGCCGCCCGACTGGTGCCGTAATAGTGGTCGAACACCCGCGCGTGTTCCAGAAACAGGCCCTCATCCCGCATCGCCTCGAAATCGGCCACCGACACGAAATGGTAGTTCACTCCGTTTTGCTCGCCCGGACGGGGCGAACGGGTGGTGTGGGAAATCGAAACCGCCACGCCGGGCGTGGCCTCCACCACACTTTTGACCAAGCTGGTTTTGCCGGCCCCGGAGGGCGCGGCGATGATGAACAGGCTGCCGGTGGGCATCGAGGATTGCAACCTTTAGACCTTGGAAATCAAGGCATCGTTCGCGCGAAAACGGCGGACGCCGACGGATCGTCGCATTGTACCTGGGAAGGCGGGCGGGCGATCGACTATCTCGCTGTTGGAGGGGCCTTGCTTGGGGCGGGGCGGTTTCCGGAAGCTCGGGCCGGCTTTACTCGATATTTTGGATTTGTTCCCGCATCTGCTCGATCAGCACCTTGAGTTCGACGGCGGCGCGGGTGGTTTCGGCGTCAGAGGCTTTTGACGACAAGGTGTTGGCCTCGCGGTTGAGTTCCTGCATCAGGAAATCCAAGCGCCGGCCCACCGGTTCGGATCGCGCGAAAACCTCTTGCAGTTCGTCGAGATGAGCGTCCAGCCGGTCGAGTTCTTCTTCCACATCCAAGCGTTGGGCGACCAGCACCAGTTCCTGTTCCAACCGGCCGGAATCGGCGTCGGTCGCAATATCCGCCAGCCGGCTCAACAGTTTGTCGCGCCAGCGGGCTTGGACTTCGGGCCGGCGGGCGCGGGCGCGCCGCACCTGCGCCCGGATCGCCTCGCAGCGCTGCTGGAGCAGTTCGGCGGTGCGCTGGCCTTCCCGTTCGCGGGTGGCGACCAATTCGGCTAGCGCCGCGTCGAGACTGCCGAGCAGGATCTGCTTGATTTCATCCAAATCCGGTTCCGCTTCGTTGATCACCCCCGGCCAACGCAGCACGTCGCCCAACCGCAGGCCGGTGCCCGGTCCGATCAGATGTTCCACCTCGCCGGCGATTCCGAGCAGGCGCTCGACCAGGGGCCGGTTCAGGGTCATGGCGGTCAAGCCCGCGCCGGCGGTTTGCAGTTTGAGGGTGCAGTCCACCTTGCCGCGGCTCAGTACCGCCGCAAGCCGTTCGCGGATCAACGATTCCACGCCGCGCAACGCTTCCGGCAGGCGCACGGCGGTTTCCAAGTACCGATGGTTCACCGAGCGTAATTCCCAGATCAGCGTTCCCCACGGGCTGCTTTGTTCCTGGCGCGCGAAGGCGGTCATGCTGCGTAACATGGTCTAATCTCGTGTGGGTGGGCGTTGTAAGCTTAGGCTGAATTCGCCGTCTTGGCGCGCTTGGATCGATTTTTCCCGACGGGCCGCCGCGGGCATTGTAGCTCTGTTGGCCGGGCGGCTTCTGCTATAGTGCGCACCCCATTCTTTCAACGATCCCGGAAATGACCGCCATGCGTCCCAGCCACCGCGCCGCCGCCGAACTGCGCCCGATTCAAATCACCCGCTCCTTTACCAAACATGCTGAAGGTTCGGTCTTGGTGGCGTTCGGGTCCACTCAAGTCATTTGCACCGCCAGCGTCGAGGAGCGGGTGCCGCCGTTTTTGAAAGGCAAGGGCCGGGGTTGGGTGACGGCGGAATACGGCATGTTGCCTCGTTCCACCCACACCCGAACGCAGCGCGAGGCCAGCCGGGGGCGACAGGACGGCCGCACCATGGAAATCCAACGGTTGATCGGTCGGGCGCTGCGGGCGGTGATGGATTTGGAGGCGCTGGGCGAGCGCACTATCACCCTGGATTGCGATGTGATTCAGGCCGATGGCGGCACCCGCACCGCCGCCATTACCGGCGGCTTCGTGGCCTTGGCCGATGCGGTGCGTTATCTGATCGGCAGGAGACTGGTCAAGAAGAACCCGCTGCACGGTCAAGTCGCGTCGGTGTCGGTCGGCATCTATCAGGGCGCGCCGGTGCTGGATTTGGATTACGCCGAGGATTCCGAAGCGGAAACCGATATGAACGTGGTGATGAACGACGCTGGCGCGTTCATCGAAGTGCAAGGCACCGCCGAGGGCCACGCTTTTCGTCTGGAAGAACTGCACGCGATGTTGGATCTGGCGCGGGCCGGCATCGAGCAGCTGTTGAGCAAACAAAGAGACGCGCTGGGGTTGCCGGGTTGATGCGGCGGAATCCGGCGATGCGCAAGTTGATTCTGGCGACCGGCAATCCCGGCAAGGTTCGCGAGTTGGAGGCGGTGCTTGCGGGTTTCGATCTGGACATCGCGCCGCAATCGGCCTTTGCCGTGCCCGAAGTGGAAGAAACCGGACTGACCTTCGTGGAAAATGCCTTGATCAAGGCCCGCAACGCCGCCCGTCATGGCGGCCTGCCGGCGCTGGCCGATGATTCCGGGCTGGTGGTGGACGCGCTCGAAGGCGCGCCGGGCATCTATTCGGCCCGTTACGCCGGCCCCGGCGCTAATGATCGGGCCAACATCGACAAATTGCTGGCCGAATTGGCCGGCGTGCCGGCGGCGCGCCGGAGCGCCCGCTTCGTGTGCGCGCTCGCGCTGTTGCGCCATCCCGCCGATCCGACGCCGCTGATCTGCCAGGCCAGTTGGGAAGGCATGGTGCTCGCCGAGCCGCGCGGCGCGGGCGGTTTCGGTTACGATCCGGTGTTTTGGGTGCCGGACCAAGGGCGGACCGCCGCCGAATTGGAGCCGGACGTCAAAAACCGGCTGAGCCATCGCGGGCAGGCGCTGGCGCTCTTAAGAGAATATTTACGTCACAATCCGGTTTAGCGATGAATCACGAAGGCGGCGTGGTAATGGAGAACATAATGGGTTCTAACTGCCGCCAAGCTTGCTGGGCTTCTTGTTTGGAGAGCACCTTGGGCAACATATCGCGAATGGCGTCGAGTTCGAGACGCAGTTCCTCGGCGGTATTAGTGGCTTCAATGCGATTGATTCGCCGCTCGGCGGTGGGGCCCATCGCGCCAAACAGAATATAGCGAATGAATCCCTTAGCTTTTTCTAGGTTGAACTCCCCACGAGGGGTGTTCGGGGAACTAGGCCGCAGGGTAAGAGCGCCAGATGGGTCGAGCGGTCTTTGCGAATTTTTAGAGGGTGAATCAGCACTGAGTGGTCTTTGCGATTTTTTTGAAGGTGGATCGGAGTCGGGGCGAAGCGTAATAAAGTCGCCGTGCTCCAATTGCGTCAGAAGTTGTTGGATATTGCCGAAGCTCACCAATTTCTTGGTCATTTCAGTCACGGTTGAATGTCCGTCCACCATGATGAGAATGCGGCGCAGTTCTGCGGGCAACTGATGGGAGCGAGTCTCAATCTCTTGCAACCCCTTGATTGTTTTAAGGGGGATTTGATATTGATGCATAGCCACAACCTCCTAAAATTCTTCAATAAGCTTCGGCATTGGTTGGTTACATTACGGAACATGTTTTATTTTTTAATTATTCTATATGTGTATTATTAATAATTCACTAGGTATTTTCCATTATCGGAATATCAAGAAATGGAATTTATTTCATAATTAGGATAGTATTAGATATACATTTTTATAGGTTTTTGTATCTTAATCGATAATTTCTGACAGAATGAGGTGGCCAACGAATCAATCACAGGATGCGCGCGGTTTAGTGAATTCCGAAGGGTTATCGAACTGGGAACGGGTAGACGCAACGATACCGTTGAGCGTGTATCTGCACATTCCCTGGTGCGTCCGCAAGTGTCCCTATTGCGATTTCAACTCGCACGAGGCGCGTGGCCCGGTGCCGGAGCGCGCCTATGTGGATGCTTTGCTGGCCGATCTGGAGCAGGATTTGCCGCGCGTCTGGGGACGCCGGATCGACAGCGTGTTTTTCGGCGGCGGCACGCCCAGTCTATTGTCGGCGGAAGCGTTGGAGCGGTTGCTGTCGGGGCTGCGCGCCCGCCTGCCGCTGCGTCCGGATTTGGAAATCACCTTGGAGGCGAATCCGGGAACCGTGGAGCGGGGTCGGTTCGCCGAATTCCGGGCCGCCGGCATAAATCGCTTGTCGGTCGGCGTACAGAGTTTCAGAGACGACCAGTTGCGGCGGTTGGGCCGGATTCACGACCGCCGCGACGCCATCGCCGCCGCCGAAGCCGCGCACCACGTCGGGCTGGACAATTTCAATCTGGATTTGATGTTCGGACTGCCGGAACAGACGGTCGAGCAAGCGCGCGCCGACATTGCCGATGCGCTGGCGCTGCAACCGGCGCATCTGTCGTATTACCAACTGACCATCGAGCCGAACACCGCGTTTCACCGCGCGCCGCCGCCGTTGCCGGACGATGAGACCACCGACGCCATCCAGCAACGGGCGCAAGACGAACTGGCCCGACACGGTTTCCAACGCTACGAGGTATCGGCTTACGCGCGCGATGGCCGGCGCTGCCGGCACAATCTAAATTATTGGGAATTCGGCGATTACCTCGGGATCGGAGCCGGCGCGCACGGCAAGCTGAGCGATCCCGCCGCCGGTCAAATCCGCCGGCTCTGGAAACTCAAGCACCCGCGCGATTATCTGAAGCACGCCGGCGCGCCGGCGGGGATCGGCGGCGATGAGCCGATTCGCCCCGCCGATCTCCCGGTGGAATTTTTGATGAACGCCTTGCGTTTGGTCGAAGGCGCGCCAATCGAAGGGTTCGAACAACGCACGGGTTTATCGCCGGCCGTGCTGGAGCCGGCGCTGAGCGAGGCGCGGGCGCAAGGCTGGTTGGAGCCTGACCTGCAACGCTTGCGGCCGACCCCGCGAGGGCTTCAGTTTCTGAATCATGTGTTGCAAGCGTTCATGCCGGATTAGCTTCGGGAATCACGCCCGCCGGCAGGTGCATGGTGACGCAATGCAGGCTGCCGCCCTGATGGATCAAGGTGGCGCACGGCACCCCGATGATGGAGCGGTTCGGGAAGCAACCGCTCAAGCATTGCAGCGCCACGCCGTCTTGCGGATCGTCATAGCTCGGCATCAGCACCGCGCCGTTGAGAATCAGGAAATTGGCGTAACCGGCGGGCAGCCGCGCGCCGCGTTCGTCCCGGCGCGCGGCGGGCAAGGGCAGTTCGATCAAGCGGTAGGGCTCGCCCGCCGCAGTGCGAAACGTCCGCAGCTCCTCGGCCATGGCTTTTAAAGCTTCGTAGTGCGGGTCGGCGGGGTCGCGACAGCCTTGGTAAGCGAGGGTGCGGGCGTCGCAGAAGCGCGCCAGCGTGTCGATGTGGCTGTCGGTGTCATCGCCCAGCAGATGGCCGTTGTGCAGCCATAGAAAGCGGTTGAAGCCCAGCCATTCCCGCAGCTGTCGCTCCAGTTCGGGTCGATCCAAGCCGTTGCGGTTGGGGTTGAGCAGGCATTGGGCGGTGGTCAGCAACGTTCCTTCGCCGTCGGTTTCGATGCCGCCGCCTTCCAGAATCAGATCGACCGATTCCAGCGCCGTCTCGCCGAATGCGCCCAGCGCGCGCAGGCGGGCGGTGATTCGGTCGTCCAGATCGTGCGGGAATTTAGCGCCCCAGCCGTTGAACCGGAAATCGAGCAACACCGGCCGGCCGTCCCGAAAGACGGTGATCGGCCCGTGATCGCGCGCCCAACTGTCGTTGGAGGGGACCGGCGCGTACAACCGGCAGCGGGTCGGATCGGCTCCCGCGAGGTCTAAAAGTTCGCGCACGCGCCGGACATGGTCGCCATCGCGGCAGCCGATGAGGGCGGTTTGGTGGCGGCTGACGGCGGCGGCAATCGCGGCGAAGGTTCGATCCGCTTGGCTCAACCGCGACCGCCAATCGCTGTCCGCGTGCGGCCAAGTCATCAGGATGGCGTCTTGGGGCATCCATTCGGCGGGCAGATAAGGGGGGGCGCGCGACATCGAACCGCCTCTGATTCACCGACAAGGGCCGACGCCATCGCGTCGGACGCCATCCTGAATTTTGCGCGTTTGAGGGGCGGGCGACGCCGGTCAGTCGAACAAACCGCCCACCGACAGATAGCGCTCGCCGGTGTCATAGCAGAAGGTCAGAATGCGGCTGCCATCGGGGATTTCTGGCAACTTCTGAGCAATCGCCGCCAGCGAGGCTCCGGAGGAAATGCCGACGAAGATGCCCTCGTTCTTGACGCAGCGCACCGCGTACTTGAACGCCTCCTCGTGGGCGACCTGGATGATGCCGTCCAGAATCTCAGTGTTTAACACCGCCGGCACGAAGCCCGCGCCGATGCCTTGTATCGGGTGCGGGCCGCGCTGGCCGCCGCTTAGCACCGGCGAGGCGGTCGGCTCGACCGCGAATGCTTTGAGCTTGGGGAATTTCTCTTTCAACACTTCGGCGCAGCCGGTGATATGGCCGCCGGTGCCGACGCCGGTGATCAGATAATCCAGCCCGTCGGGGAAGTCGTTGAGAATCTCTTGCGCGGTGGTTTGGCGGTGAATCGCCACGTTGGCGGGATTTTCAAACTGCTGCGGCATCCAGGCATTCGGGGTTTCCTTGACCAGTTCCTGGGCTCTTTCGATCGCGCCCGGCATGCCTTTTTCTTTCGGGGTCAACACCAGTTCCGCGCCGAGGGCCGCCAGATAGCGCCGCCGCTCCAGCGACATCGACTCGGGCATGGTCAGGATCAGCCGATAACCCTTGGCGGCCGCGACCAGCGCCAGCGCGATGCCGGTATTGCCGGAGGTCGGTTCGACGATCACGGTATCCGGCTTGATAACGCCGCGCCGTTCCGCATCCTCGATCATGGCCAAGCCGATGCGGTCTTTGATGCTGCCGCCGGGATTGGTGCGCTCCTGCTTCATCCAGACCTCGACCTTGCGCTCCGCGAACAGCCGGTTGATGCGGACGTGGGGCGTGTTGCCGATGGTTTCGAGAATACTGTTGGCCTTCATGAGCTTGCCTCGCGCGCGATGGTAAGAGAACTCCGGATTCAAAACCGGCCAAAGCTTAACAGTAGCAAAAAAAATTGTTCAACCAGAAGAATAAATTAGCAATTAGAAATAGCTTTTTCTTATAAGAAAGTCGCCGGGAGCGGTGTTTGGGAAATGAAAACGCGGCGGCGCTTGCGTCTTGCGTATCGCCTGCCCAACAATGCGCCTGGCGATTGCCGCCGCCACCGTGCCTTGGGAGGACCGTTCCTCATGTCTGAATCGCGCTTTCGTGGGACCGACCGTTACGTTGCGACCGACGATCTGATGATGGCGGTCAACGCCGCCGTCACCTTGGGCCGGCCGCTGTTGGTCAAGGGCGAGCCGGGAACCGGCAAGACTCAATTGGCCGAGGAAGTTGCCCTCGCCCTGAACCGGCCTTTTCTCCAGTGGCACATTAAGTCCACCACCAAGGCCCAGCAGGGTTTGTACGAATACGACGCGGTATCGCGGTTGCGCGATTCGCAGCTGGGCGACGCGCGGGTGCACGACATCCGCAACTACATCGTCAAGGGCAAGCTGTGGGAGGCGTTCACCACCGAGGTTCAGCCGGTGTTGCTGATCGACGAAATCGACAAGGCCGACATCGAATTTCCCAACGATCTGCTGCACGAACTCGACCGGATGGAGTTTTTTGTCTACGAAACGCGGGAAGTGGTGAAAGCCCACCACCGGCCGATCATCATTATTACCAGCAACAACGAAAAGGAATTGCCGGACGCTTTTCTGCGCCGCTGCTTTTTTCACTATATCCGTTTCCCCGACAAAGACACCATGGAGCGGATCATCAACGTGCATTATCCGAATTTAAAAAAACGCTTGCTCAGCGAAGCCTTGGAAGCGTTTTTTGAAATCCGCGACGTGCCGGGCTTGAAAAAGCGGCCGTCCACTTCGGAGTTGCTGGACTGGATCAAGTTGCTGGTGGCGGAGGAAATCCCGCCCGAGGCGTTGCGCGGCGACCAGCACAAATTGATCCCGCCGCTATACGGCGCGCTGTTGAAAAACGAACAAGACGTGCATCTGTTTGAGAGACTGCTGTTCATGTCGAGGCGCAAGCGGGATTGAGCCGGGGGTTTCTGTCCGCCGACCCGCGAGCCGCCGCGCCTGAGAGGTTTCGCCGATGATGACCGAGTTTTTTCTCAAGCTCCGTAAAGCGGGCGTTCCGGTCACGCTGACCGAATTTCTAACCTTGTTGGAAGCGCTGAGCCAGCGGGTCACCGCCCACAGCATCGAGGAGTTTTATTATCTGGCGCGGGCGGCGCTGGTGAAGGACGAGCGCCACTACGACCGTTTCGATCAGGTTTTCGGCGCGCACTTCAAGGGCTTGGAAACTCTGTTCGACCAGATCGTCGGAGTCAAGGTGCCGGTGGAATGGCTCCATAAGCTGGCGGAGCTGACCTTGAGCGAGGAGGACAAGCGACTGATCGAATCGCTGGGCGGTTGGGAAAAGCTGATGGAAACCTTCGCCCAACGCTTGGCCGAGCAGGAAGGCCGCCATCAAGGCGGCAACAAATGGATCGGCACCGCCGGCAAGTCGCCGTTTGGCGCTTACGGCTATAACCCCGAAGGCATCCGCATCGGTCAGGAAGAATCCCGCCATCGCCAAGCGGTGAAAGTTTGGGACCGGCGCGAATTTCGCAATCTGGACGATACCGTCGAACTCGGCACCCGCAACATCAAAATCGCGCTGCGGCGCTTGCGCCGCTTTGCGCGGGAAGGCGCGGCGGAAGAATTGGACCTTGACGACACCATCCGTTCCACCGCCCGCAACGCCGGTTATCTGGAGTTGAAGATGGTGCCGGAGCGGCACAATGCGGTGAAAGTGTTGCTGTTTCTGGATGTGGGCGGCTCGATGGACGACCACGTGCGGGTGTGCGAGGAGCTGTTTTCGGCGGCGCGCACCGAATTCAAGCATCTGGAATATTTCTACTTTCACAACATGGTGTACGAAGGGTTGTGGAAGGACAACCGCCGCCGCTACACCGAAAAGACCGAGACGCTGACGGTGCTGAACACCTTCGGTCACGACTACAAGCTGATCTTGGTCGGCGATGCGACCATGAGCCCTTACGAAATCAGCTATCCGGGCGGCAGCGTCGAACATTTCAACCCGGAAGCCGGCGATGTCTGGATGAGCCGCTTGCTGGCTGCCTACCCGCGCGCGATTTGGTTGAACCCGCAGCCGCAAAACCGCTGGAGCTACGTGCCGTCGATCGAGATGGTGCGAGAATTGATGGGCGAGCGGATGTTTCCGCTGACCCTGGAAGGCTTGGAGCAGGGGATTCGCGCGTTGCAGCGGGCGCGTTGAGCGATCGCCGTCGCGCCGGCGGGTTTTATGGGTAAACCACGCTGATCTGGGGGACGATTTTCACGCCGGGCTGCTTGGCGAGAAAATCGTGCAGAAAGGCGATCAGCCGTTTTTCGCACAGCGCCGCGACCGCCGGGTCAGCCGCCATCGCCTCGCCTTGTTCCTTGGCTTTCTTGGCGGCTTCCTCGTACAAGCGCAGCACTGCGGCTTGCTCGTCGGTGAACAAACCGCCCGAGAGAATCTGATAGCGCAGCTGGGTAATCGCGGGCGTCGTCACCAGAGCCGGCTTCTTGACGCGAATCTCGATCCCCGACGCGGTGGGCCTCACGTCGTAGCTATCGGGTTGCAGGTCGAAGCCGAACGAATATTCCGCCGAGTACCAAATGGCGACCGTGCCGGTCGAGGACAGCCCGAGCAAGGAGCGCTCGATGACTTGGGTCACGCCTTCCTCGCGAACCATGGTGGCGGTGAGCAGCTTCATCTGCTCGGCCAGCGACTGTTTACCTATGGTGAGATAGCTGGTGTACTTGGTGTAGCCCAGCAGCTCCGATTCCTTGCGCGAAACTTCCTGTTTCAGAGTTGAAACCATGGCGTAGGCGTCGCTCAGGCGACCGTTCATCACTGAGTAGCTCAGCCCGGCCGCGATGCCGCAGCCCAGGACGAAAAGCATCGGGTAAAGGCGCATGATCGCGATTCAGAATGAAAGCTGAAGCAGCAAGCCGCGATAGAAAAAAGTGACCGCTTCGACCTTATTTAACGCCACGCCACCACTTCGTCCAACCGCCGGCGCGAGCTAGGTTCCGGCAGTTCGGCCGGATAGCCGAGGCTCAACAAGGCGACCGGCACCAACCCCGGTTCCAATTTTAATGTCTCTAAAATCTTATCTTCCTCGAAATACCCGACCCAGGTAGATCCCAGGCCAGCGGCGACGATGGCCAGTTGCGCGTAGGTGGCGGCGATGGTGCTATCTTGCAGGGCGTACAATTTAGCGCCGCGCTCGCCGAAGACGCTCGCCGAACGGGCTGGATCGGCGCAGAACACCAGACACACCGGCGCTTCGGCGATGAACGGCTGCTGGTGGCAAGCCTCCACCAGCGCTTGCCGTTCGGCCAAATCGCGCACCACCACGATGCGGTAAGCTTGCAAATCACCCGCCGAAGGCGCGGCGGACGCCATTTCCAAAATGGCGGACAGCTTCTCGGGTTCCACCGCCATGTCCGGCTGGTATTTGCGGATCGAATGACGGTGGCGGACAGTTTCGAAAAAATCCCGCATGATGCAGTCCTCCCGATAATCGAACAGCCATCAAATCAAGGTGTTGAAACGCTTGGTTCAGGGGCGAAAACGCGCGAAAGGAGCTCAACCGGCGCTTTTGACCAGCGCGTTCAGCTTCGGTAAATCCGGGGATTGCGGATAATTGCTTTCCAGCACCCGCAGGCTGTCGGCGGCCAATTGCGGCATGCCCATCTTGATGTAGGCTTGGGTCATGATGCCGAGAGCCTGGGCGGAAGCGGGCGTGCGCGCGTAGGTTTCCAGCACGAACTTGGCCCGGTTGACCGCCGCGACGTAAGCGCCCCGCCGCAGGTAATAATTGGCGACATTGACCTCGTAGGCCGCCAGGCTGTTATGCAGGAACAGCATCCGCTGGCGAGAATCCTCGGCGTATTTACTGGTGGGGAACTTGCGGATCAATTCGGCGAAATCGTTGTAGGATTGCCGGGCGGTGGCGGTATCGGTCTTGGCGCGGTCGGTGGGGGCCAGCCGCTCGAACAGCGTGTCGCTGCGGTTGAAGTTTACCAAGCCTTTGAGGTAATAAGCATAATCGACATAAGGATGACGCGGGTTGGCCTGGATGAAACGGTCGGCGGCCGCGATGGCGGCGTCCGGTTCGTTGTCGCGGTATTGGATGAAAATGGTGTCGAGCTGCGCTTGCTGGGCGTAGCGGCCGAACGGATAGCGCGCCTGGATCTTGTCCAGATAATCGAGCGCGGTCTTATAGTTGCCCTCATCCCTGGCGGTGCGGGCTTCGCTGTAGAGGCGTTGAGCCGACCAACCTCGGGTTTCGTCGATTTTTTCCGGGAGCAGGGCACAGCCCGCCAGCAGCGCGGCGATCAGGGGGCCGGTGAAGAATGATGTGGATATTCGGCGCATGGCTAAGGCCTAAGACGGCAATGGTCGAGAATAGGATAGGGTTGGCGCAGTATAACGCCCGAACTGTTAAAAACCATCATGACGCCTAGCGAACGGATCGACTGTCAGATACCCGCCGATTGCGCCGGGATGCGGCTCGATCAAGCGCTGGCGCTGGCGCTGCCGGCGTATTCCCGCAGCCGCTTGCAGCAGTGGCTCAAGGCCGGCCAGCTGCGGGTCGACGGCCGGATCGTCCGGCCCCGCGATCCCGTGTGGGGCGGCGAGCGCGTCAGCGGCGAGCCGATCCTGGAGCCGGAAACCGTCGCCATCGCCCAAAACATTCCGCTCGATATCCGCTATGAAGACGAGGATTTGCTGGCGTTGAACAAACCGGCCGGCCTGGTGGCCCATCCCGCCGCCGGCAACCGCGACGGCACCCTGGTCAACGCGCTGTTGCATCACGCCCCCGAGCTGGCGCTGCTGCCGCGCGCCGGCTTGGTCCACCGCTTGGATAAGGACACGACCGGCTTGCTGGTGGTCGCCCGCAGCCTGCGCGCCCACAACGCCCTGATCGAACAACTGCAAGCGCGCCGCATCGAACGCGAGTATCTGGCCGTGGTGAACGGGACGCCGGTGGCGGGCGGGACGGTGGACGCGCCCATCGGCCGCCATCCGGTCGACCGGCAGCGGATGGCGGTCGTTGCCAACGGAAAATCGGCGGTGACCCATTATCGAGTGTTGCGCCGCTTTCGCGCCCACACCTTGCTGCGGGTAAAGCTGGAGACAGGCCGCACCCATCAGATTCGAGTCCATATGGCGCACGTGCGCCTGCCGCTGCTGGGCGATCCCGTCTATGGCGGACGGCCGCGCGTTCCGCCCGACGCGGCGGCGCGCTGTATCGAAACGATCCAACGGTTCCGGCGGCAAGCCTTGCACGCCGAGCGGTTGGCGCTGTCCCATCCCATCACGGCCCAGCAGTTGCAATGGCAAGCGGAATTGCCTGTCGATTTGGCGGAATTGTTAAAGGTTTTAAGCGAAGACGGAGAAATCCGGCATGAGTGAATTGCATTTTGACGATTTGATCCTGCCCGGTTGGCCCGCGCCGTCCTGGGTATTGGCGGCCAGCACGACCCGGCGGGGCGGCGTGAGTCAGCCGCCCTACAATAGTCTGAACTTGGCCAGTCACGTCGGAGACGCCTCGCTCCACGTCGCCGAAAACCGGCGGCGGCTGGCGGCGGTCGCCGGTTATCCCTCCGAGCCGGCGTGGTTGCAGCAGGTCCACGGTAATAGCGTGGTCGCCGCTGAAACCGTTATCGATCCGGTCGCCGCCGATGCCGCCTGGACGCGCCGGTCCGGCAAGCCTTGCGTGGTCATGACCGCTGATTGCTTGCCGATTTTGTTATGCGACCGGGCCGGTACGGTGGTGGCCGCCGTTCACGCCGGTTGGCGCGGGTTGGCGAACGGGGTCATCACCGCGACCGTACAGCAAATGAAAGTTCCGCCGATGGAGTTGATGGCGTGGCTGGGGCCGGCCATCGGCCCGACCGCTTTTGAAGTCGGCGAGGAGGTGCGCGCCGCCTTCTTGACCTTGGACCGGGCCAATACTCACTTTTTTCAACCGTCGCCCGACGGTCGTTGGCTGGCCGATATTTATGGCTTGGCGCGGCTCCAGTTGCGCCGGCTGTTCGTTACGGCGATTTACGGCGGCCATTCCTGCACCTTCCGTGACGCCGAGCGCTTTTTTTCCTACCGTCGCGACAACCATACCGGCCGGATGGCCAGCCTGATCTGGCTGGCCTGAGCCGGCGCGGATTCACGCTAGAACGCGCCGGCTCTACTGAAGAGGCGGAAAAGGGTTCGGACCGGCCTTCGGTTCGAGGTGGTGCTGATCGCGCTCACCCGGCGCGCCAAGCCGCTTGAAAGAAATCGCGCTCGCACTGCATGGCATAACGGTAAGCATCGGCCGTGGCCGGCGTGTCGGGCGTGTAGCGATCCAACAGCCGTTCCAGTCGGGCGGCGGCGCGTTCGAAGTCCTCGCTACCGTACGTGGTAATCCAATCGCTATAGGGGTGTGGCGCTTGTTGGCGGTCGGCCAGTTGCCGCCCTAACCAAGCGTACAGCCGCATGCAAGGCGTCATGGCGGCGATAGTCATCCCGGTCTCTTGCCCCCAGGCGGTGGCCAGCAGAAAATCGACATAGCGCCGGGTGGCCGCGCCGGGTGTTATCCGCTCCAGATCGATCTCGAAAGCTTCGGCGACGCCTCGGTGCAATTGCATTTCTTGGAGCGCGTCGCCCGCCAGTTCGTGCAGGCTTCGATAACCGATCCAATCCGGCGCCTTGGCGGCGGCGATGGCGTAGGCGCGCGCGAAGGCTTGCAGGTAAAACGCATCTTGTCCGATGTAATAGGCGAAGCGCGGGCGCGCCAGCGAACCGTCGCCGATGCCTTGCAAGAACGGCAGTTCGAGGCAAATGCGAGCGAGATCGAGGTTGGCTTGCCAGAGCGTATCGGACAGCGGCATGGCGGGAGTTCCTTTATCGGACGGACGTGATGCCGATATTATCCGGTTTGTCGGCCGATTGAGATCAAAGAACGCTCATGCGGCCCGTTCGAGACCTCCGCGCCAATCCCGTTTTAATGTCCAACCCTTGCCCATCCTGAAGGTTTTTGTGATGACCGATCCGTCTCGTCCGCTCGGTTTCGCCACCCGCGCCGTTCACGCGGGCCAATCGCCCGATCCCGCGACCGGCGCGGTGGTGACGCCGATTTATGCCACGTCGACGTACGTCCAATCCAGTCCGGGCGTGCATCAGGGTTTTGAGTACTCGCGCAGCCAAAATCCGACCCGCTTTGCCTACGAGCGTTGCGCCGCCGATCTGGAAGGCGGCGACGCCGGTTTTGCCTTCGCCTCCGGCCTGGCGGCGACTTCGACGGTGCTGGAGTTGCTGGATACCGGCGATCATTTGGTGGCGCTGGATGACATCTACGGCGGCACCCGTCGGTTGTTCGAGCAGGTGCGCCGCCGCAGCGCCGGCCTGAGCTTTTCCTATTCCGACCTGCGCGACCGCACGGCGCTGGAAGCGGTGTTAACCCCGAAAACTCGGATGATTTGGGTGGAATCGCCCAGCAATCCGTTGTTGAAGCTGGTGGATTTGGAAATGATCGCCAGCGTGGCCGGCGCGCGCGGCATTCTGACCGTGGCCGACAACACCTTCGCCACGCCGTGGTCGCAGCGGCCGCTGGAATACGGTTTCGATCTCGTCATTCATTCCGCCACCAAATACCTCAACGGCCATTCCGACATTATCGGCGGGGTGGCGGTCTGTCGCGGCCGGGAGTTGGCCGAACGGTTGGGCTACCTGCAAAACGCCATCGGCGGGATCGCGGGGCCGTTTGACAGCTTTCTCGCCCTGCGCGGTTTGAAAACCTTGAGTTTGCGCATGGAGCGGCACAGCGCCAACGCGCTGCGCATCGCAAGCTGGTTGGAGCGGCATCCGAAAATCGAGCGGGTGCTCTATCCCGGCTTGCCCAGCCACCCCCAACACCCGCTGGCGCGGCGGCAGATGCGGGGAGGCTTCGGCGGCATGATCGGAGCGGTGGCGCGTGGCGGTCTGACGGATGTTAAGAACTTTCTCGCCCGCTGCCAGCTGTTTGCGCTGGCGGAGAGCTTGGGCGGGGTGGAAAGCTTGATCGAACATCCGGCGATCATGACCCATGCCTCCGTGCCGCCGGAAGTCCGCCGGCAACTGGGTTTCGATGACGGCCTGGTGCGCTTGTCGGTCGGAATCGAGGATGTCGATGATCTCATCGCCGATTTGGATCAAGCGCTGGCGTGAGCGCCGCGCTGCGGGCGTTCGATTGCGGCCTTGCCAGCTTTCAGCCGGACGTTGGTGGCGGACATGATCAACTGGTGTATCCGCAATCCGGCGGAAGGACAACC
>ERZ761602.1095-NODE-1095-length-51948-cov-45.788411_pt1 | contig 51948 bp, 42 predicted proteins | sample MGYA00512165_ERZ761602 | MGnify/ENA primary metagenome ERZ761602 (study PRJEB28899, sample SAMN02445085) | bioreactor sludge metagenome | biome: EBPR sludge; isolation source: Thorneside wastewater treatment plant | place: Australia: Brisbane, Thorneside...
TAATAGCAATATGTAAATAAAAGAAATTTAAATAAAAATAAATATTTAATTATTTTAATGTGTAATTGCCGAATATTCAATAACCGTTTTTTTTCAGGTCATGAGAAAAATATTTTTATTTTTTTTTAATTAAACACAAATCAGTTATGCGTAAGCTTATTGTGATTCGTTTTATCTCAATGGTATCTCAATAGAACAGGGATATTATACCTACGTTCAGAAGATGTTTGGTATAAAAATGAAGAAAATTATAATTAAAACTATTTTTGTGACCGGAATAATCTGGTTTAAAGCTTTTGAAGCTGGGTCAGAAACTCGGTAAACCGGAATTTTATGGAGTACTTATAAGCAATTTGCTTTTGAAGCTTGAGTCTGCTCCGAAAATTCCAATTTGTTGATTTTCATTCGTTTTTTTTGCCCCAATCTACTGACGTCATTGATCAGCACAAGACAAAAGGGAAGCGATTGAAAATCAACAAATTAAAAGTCTCCTTTTAGGCATGTACTGACTGAAAACGTCAGTGGGGATTTAGGGGGCAAAGACTTTTCGGAGTTGACTCAAGCTTGCAGGAACAATTTCTTACTTCTGAAAATTTTGCATATTTTAGCAGTTGAAAGGATTATAATAATTAGGATGCTTTCTGTAAAATCAATGAATTAATCAAATTTAAAAATAGGATCATTTAACATATACGCATGAAATATTTTTTTGAAGAAAATATAGTTTATTTTGACAACCATCTTGTTGTTGCATTCAAACCCTCTAATTTATTATCTCAAAAGGACGATACCGGAGATGAAAGCATTCTTGAAAAGGTGAAACAATATATAAAGGAGAAAATGGATAAACCCGGAGATGTTTTTCTGGGTTCTGTTCACCGTCTTGACAGGCCTGCCATGGGTTTGATGATTTTTGCCAAAACCTCCAAAGCCTTGACGAGGTTGAATGACCTTATGCAGCAAGGCGGAATAAAAAAAACATACCTCTGTATTTGCGAAGGTAATCCGCCTGAATATCAAGGCACTTTGCAACACTACCTCGAAAAAGATCCTGTCAAAAATCGGGTAAAATTGCATAAAACTCCCGGGAAGAACAGAAAAGAAGCTGTTTTGAAGTATGAACTTATAAGCAGACAAGGGAAATTTTCCATGTTCAAAGTTCAACTTGAAACCGGAAGACCGCATCAGATCAGGGCGCAGATGGCGAGTATCGGTTGTCCTATCGCAGGTGACCTGAAATATGGCTCAGATCAGAATATGCTCGACAAATCAATTTGCTTATTGAGTTGGAAACTTTCTTTTACTCATCCGGTGACCAATGAGAACATACGCTTGACGTCAAAGTTTCCATCATCAAAACAAGTCTGGAATCTGTTCGAAAATCCGGTTTGATCAGTTGTTGACCCTGATTTCCATACCCAAACCGGATTCTTTCATTTCTGTTTCACTGTTTAAGATACTTTGATAAGCCTTCATTAGTTTATGGATATCGTATGAAGGATATGCACTCCTGTTCTCATCCAGGCTAAGTAACTGAACCACATATTGCTCTTCACCCGGGATGTTATGGAATCTGTCTTTAAGATGCAAAGTCAATATCAAAACTGAAACCGCTATGGACAGCGTAATGGCAGCATAGGCTGCAATGTTCTGTATATCAAATCTTTTTGGTTGCTTCAAGGCATCCAGTCTGGATTCTATCCTGTTAAATGCATCATCCGGCACCTTCGTTTCATAAGAAGGACCGGACTTTTGCAGTATGACCAGGATATCATCTATTGGCGCTTTATTTTCCATCATTATCCGGTTATCGAAATCTTTTTTTGTTTAAATATCTTTTCTAATCTTTCTTTTGCCAACTTGAACTGGGATTTTGATGTGTTGACGCTGATGCCGAGCTTCTCGGCAATTTCCTTGTGTTTAAACCCATCCATTACGTAAAGATTGAACACCGTTCTATATCCCACAGGCAATAAATCCAACGCCTGGGACAGCACTTCAAAATCGATGTCGCTTTCGACACTGATCTCAAATGGCAAAACAATATTGTCAGATTCAATGGTCAGATGGAATGCTTTGTTTTTTCTCAGGTACATTAGACATTCATTGACAGCTACTTTTTTCATCCAACCTTCAAAACTACCCGTTTCCCTGTATTGGGACAATCTGCTGAAAATCTTAAAAAAGGACTCAACCAAAATATCTTCAGCTACAAAAGTATCCTGAATATATCGTTTGATCAGGGCAAAAATCCGTGGTGCATAACTGTTGTACAGATCTTTCTGAGCAGATCGGTCGTTAAGCAGACATTTAGATATTAATTCTCTTTCTTCCACGGTAAATTATTATCCTTTATTACTCGATTGATAAAATTTAATCAATAATATCCCGGCAGTTTTTGCCAATCAAGGAAAATTTTATTTCGTTTTGGCTGGCGGTTAATAGATGCATGATGGTTGCCAAAAAGTTGCGAACCAAAGCATTTTTTTTCATTTTTTTTAAAATCCGGGAATAATGGCATGTAAATTCGTTTTTTTTATCTGAAAATCTTCATGATTTTCTGATGACCAGATACAAATTCGATCGATAGCACTTGAATGAAATTCCTGAATATCAATCGCCTGTGTGGCTTTTGACCTGCATTTTCATCACATACTTTTTACGGTTCTACACTTGCCATTTTAACTCATATTCAGTTATTTATGTAAATAATTGTTTTTATGTTGAACTTTGATTTAAGCTATTTTTGAAACCTGAAAATACGATGATTGAGTCTACTCCGAAAAGTCCAATTTGTTGATTTTCAATCGTTTTTTGCCCCAACCTACTGATGTCAAAGATCAGCACAAGACTAAAGGGAAACGATTGAAAATCAACAAATTATAAGTCCCCTTATAGGCATGTACTGACTGAAAACGTCAGTGGGGATTTAGGGGGCAAAGACTTTTCGGAGTAGACTCATGATTTTATATTTTTAAATGATTGGGAAAAACAGGACAATCGCAGATTGATGTCAATCAGAGGCCACTGCATCCACCATTGTTGTTAAACAACTTCAAAATATCATTATATTTGCGCAAATTTTTTAAATGATGGAAATACCTTCAAGATATCAGGCAGCGGACATTGAAAAAAAATGGTACGCACATTGGATGGACAAAAATTATTTTCATTCTGTTCCGGATGATAGAGAGCCATACACCATTGTGATCCCGCCTCCAAACGTAACCGGTATTTTGCACATGGGACACATGCTTAACAACACCATTCAGGATGTTTTGATCCGCAAAGCGAGGTTGGATGGCAAGAATGCATGTTGGGTGCCCGGCACAGACCATGCATCCATTGCAACTGAAGCAAAAGTGGTCAGGTTGTTGCGTGAAAAAGGGATAAAAAAGTCAGAGATTGACCGGGAAAAATTTCTGGAACACGCCTGGGAATGGAAAGAACTTTACGGAGGTATCATACTAAAACAATTGCGGAATCTGGGTGCTTCCTGTGATTGGGAGAGAACCGCTTTTACCATGGATGAGGAAAGATCAAAATCTGTGATACAGGCTTTCATCGATTTATACAACAAGGGTTTGATATACAGGGGCGAACGAATGATCAACTGGGATCCGGAAGCAAAAACCGTCCTGTCCAATGAAGAAGTACTATATGAAGAAGAAGCTGGCAATCTATATCATGTTAAATACCAGATCACAGGAACAGATGAATACATTATCATAGCGACCACCAGGCCTGAGACAATTTTGGGAGATACTGCAGTTGCTGTAAATCCCAAGGATCCGAGATACACACATTTAAAAGGAAAAACAGTCATAGTGCCGGTTGTCAATCGGGAAGTTCCACTTATTTTTGATCGGTATGTTGACATGGAATTTGGAACCGGGGCGTTGAAAATTACACCTGCCCATGACCCGAATGACTATAACATCGGATTAGAGCACAAGCTGGAGATCATCGATATTTTCAATCCAGATGCCACATTGAGTGAGGCGGCCCGGTTTTACGTTGGGACTGATCGGATGGAAGCCAGAAAACTCATCGTGCAAGATCTTGAAAAGGCTGAATTACTCGTAAAAATTGAACCCTACATGCATAGCGTGGGTCGTTCTGAAAGAACCAATGTGGTGGTCGAACCACGGTTGTCAGAACAATGGTATGTTGATATGAAATCATTGGCAGGGCCTGCTCTGGAGCATGTGATGAATGATGACATCGAATTTTTTCCGAAAAATCAGAAGAACAGTTACCGTCATTGGTTGGAAAATATTCGAGACTGGACCATTTCAAGGCAATTATGGTGGGGACACCGTATTCCAGCCTATTATCTGGAGTCGGACGGAAAAACGGAGATATTTGTTGCCCATTCAAAACAGGAAGCATGGACGATGGCGATCGAAAAGTCCGGCATTTCGACTTTGAAAGAATCAGATTTGATACAGGATGAAGATGTATTGGATACCTGGTTTTCATCCTGGTTATGGCCTATTTCCGTTTTTGGCGGGTTTTCAGATAAAAAAGAATTGGATTATTATTATCCAACCACTGTTTTGGTGACCGGATGGGACATTATTTTCCTTTGGGTTGCTAGAATGGTTATGGCCGGTTATGAATGGACAGGAGAAAAACCCTTTAAACACGTCTATTTTACAGGCATGGTAAGGGATAAATTGAGGCGTAAAATGAGCAAGTCATTGGGTAACAGTCCGGATGCGCTTGGGTTGATAGAAGAATATGGTGCAGATGGTGTACGATTTGGTATGCTGAGCAGTTCGCCGGCCGGAGGAGACTTGCTTTTTGATGTTAAATTATGCGAGCAGGGACGTAACTTCAGCAATAAGATCTGGAATGCCATGCGACTAATCATGGGATGGGAGGTTGAAGATATAGCATGTCCTCCTGAAAATTCCTTTGCTGCTAAATGGCTTGAACAAAAATTGGACCAATTGCTCGTGGAATTGGATGAATGCTTTTTGCAATACAGGCTTTCTGATGCGTTGATGATCGTTTATAATTTTGTTTGGAATGATTTCTTTTCCTGGTATCTGGAGGCGATAAAACCTGCTTTCGGAAAGCCAATCGACAGACGAACTTCAGTTGCTACCATTGCACTTTATGAAAAGATATTGACAATATTGCATCCATTCATGCCATTTATCAGTGAAGAAGTTTGGCATGTACTGAAGGAAAGGGCTGAGGGTGATGATTGCATCATCAGCCGGTATCCAAAACCAGGTGAAACAGATTCAATTTTTGTTCAGACAGGTGAAAAAGCCAAAGCATTGATAACCCGGATCAGGGAGATCAGAAATTCAAAAAACCTGAAACCTAAGGAGCAGCTCCCGCTTACTGTAGAGCAGTCTGAAAGCATTGAAACATTATTGAAAACAGAAGGAATAAAAGAATTTATTCAAAAACTGGGATTTTTAAGTAGTTTGGACATTGCAGCAGCCAGGGAAGGGAATAATATGGTTCATTTTATTTCCGGTGATGATAAATATGCGCTGGAAATCCCTGTTGAGATCAATATTGAGGTTGAAAGAGCATCTTTATTGAATGAGCTGACATATCAGGAAGGATTTGTGGATGCGGTGCGCAAAAAACTGGAAAATGAGCGTTTTGTCAACAATGCACCTTCGAGTGTTGTGGATATTGAACGTAAAAAACTGGCAGATGGTGAAGAAAGGATCAGGATGATCAAAGATGCTTTAAGCCATTTATGATATGCTGTATAAAACAGAAAGATTTATTTGAAATATAAGATATAAAATGATAAACATGTTAAGCGAACAGGAAATCATCAGGAGGGAAAACCTCAAAAAAATTGAAGAAGCAGGTATCAATCCATATCCTGCAGATACGTATCTGGTAAATACTACAGCTAAAGAAATTTTTGAAAACTTCAACCCTGAAACAAAAAATTATCAGGATGTTGCTGTGGCAGGAAGATTGATGATGAAGCGGATCATGGGAAAAGCATCATTCGCTGAATTACAGGACAGTACAGGGAGAATTCAGCTTTATATCAGTCGGGATGATATTTGTCCTGAAGGAAATGACATGCTTTACAATGACCTGTTCAAAAAATGGATGGATCTCGGGGATTTTATTGGCGTCAAAGGTTATGTTTTTGTTACCAAAATGGGAGAGACATCCATACATGTCAGCGAAATCAAATTATTGAGCAAATCTCTAAAACCTTTACCTATTGTTAAAGTGGATGCTGAAGGACAGGTGCATGATGCAGTCACAGATCCTGATTTCAGATACCGTCAGCGATATGTCGATCTGGTGGTGAATCCGGAGGTTAAAGATACTTTTGTGAAACGTACAAGAATGTACAATTCAATCAGGGAATTCCTGAACGGGAAAGGATATCTGGAGGTCGAGACACCGATCCTGCAGCCTTTGTATGGGGGTGCTGCTGCAAGGCCATTTAAAACTCATCACAACACACTTGATATGACACTTTATCTCAGGATAGCTAATGAGTTGTATCTCAAGAGATTGATAGTCGGTGGATTCGATGGTGTTTATGAGTTTTCGAAAGATTTCAGGAATGAAGGGATGAGTCGTTTTCACAATCCGGAATTTACGCAGATTGAACTGTATGTAGCTTACAAAGATTATAACTGGATGATGGATCTGGTTGAGGAAATGGTTGAAAAAGTAGCCATAGATACGAATGGAAGTACAAAATTGCAGGTAGGTGAGCATATCATTGATTTTAAAAGGCCATGGAAACGATTGACAATGTTTGAGGCGATCCTGGAATATACCGGAATTGATATCAGTTCAATGGATGAAAATGAATTGAGAGATGTTTGCAGGCAATTGCATATTTCTGTAGACCTTTCAATGGGCAAAGGCAAACTGATCGATGAGATTTTTGGTGAGCAGTGCGAGCATCTGCTGATACAACCAACTTTCATCACTGATTATCCGGTGGAAATGTCTCCTTTGGCAAAAAAACATCGTTCTAAACCTGGCATAGTGGAGCGTTTTGAAGCCATTTGTAACGGCAAGGAAATTTGTAATGCTTTTTCCGAATTGAATGATCCCATCGATCAGCGGGAAAGGTTTATGTCACAGCTTGAACTGGGCAAAAGAGGGGATGATGAGGCCATGGTGCTGGATGAAGACTTTCTCCGGTCTTTGGAATATGGCATGCCACCAACTGCCGGATTGGGGATTGGGATGGACAGGTTGGCTATGATCATTACCAATTCTCCATCCATCCAGGATGTGATCTTCTTCCCTCAAATGAAGAAAGAAGGGTAGGAGAATGACAGAAAATGTATTGCTGGTTGAGAATTTATTACTATACAATGCATTAGTAATATATTGTATGAATGTTATTTTTTTAACAGTATAAATCTCAAATTCCAATTATAATAAAGATAACCATCCACTAATGGGATACATTTTAGGTAGTTTGAGATTATTCCTTATATTTCTGATCGCTTCAATCATGATTGCGATTTATTCTGTATTAATCATTTTTATCCGTCATACGGATGAAAAAGGGTTCAAACTTAGAAGGATTTTCCTTATTTTGATGATGGATCTGATCGGTTTCAGAATAAAAAAAGAAGGAAATCCTGTTGTTCAACCGGCTTTGTATGTATGTAATCATAAGGGAGTATTCGATTTTTTTGTTGTATTGAGATATATCAATGCCTTTGTAGTTTCGAAATCAGAGATGAGTAAACTACCTGTTATAAGTAAAGGAGCAGCTTATAGTGGTATCATCTATGTCAACCGGGAAGATCAAAAAAGCCGTTCAGTTGTTCGGGATGCCATCAGGGAGACTCTTTTAAGTGGCAGAAATGTATTAATTTTTCCGGAAGGAACTACACATAGTGGCCGGACAACCATGGAATTCAAAATGGGTTCTTTCGTTGAAGCTGCGAGGCATGGAATTCCGGTTGTTCCAATTGCGCTTGAATACAAAGATAAAAACGATTATTATGTGGATATTCCTGCTTTGAAAATGTATTTCAGGTCCTTTGGTAAACTCCGGACTACCTGTAGTATCAGTTACGGTACCCCAATCACGGATGCTGATCCTGCAGCTTTGGCAGGCAGAACGAAGAAATGGATCGATCAGAAATTGCTTGAATTCCAAAATGAATTTGGGCATTCATACAAAGATTAGGCTTTAAACCCTCTTGTTCGGGCCAAGGTAGTATGCAGAATTTTATTTTTCATCACCTTTTTGTAATGGGGAATTGATATTGTATTCATGAGATTTTATAATAATTTTGAATATGATCATCCATTGATCCGGGTAAAACCAGCTGAAGATATACAGATCATTGCGGTGACACCTGCTTTGAACGAGAAGAAGCTATTTCGTACGATCGAATCTTTGTATCAGGCTGATAAACCGGATAAAGGCTCGGTTGAAATGATTGTTGTTCTGAATGAATCAGAGAATGTCCTTAAGGAGGTAAGTGCATTTCACAAAGATCAGATGGAGGAGCTTTTAGCCTGGGCAAAAAGTAACAATGACCATACTTTTAATCTTCATCCCATATTGATAACAGGAATTCCCGAAAAGTTTGCCGGAGTGGGTTTAGCACGCAAAGTCGGCATGGATGAAGCTATGTACAGATTTCTTTCCTTAGGTCAGGAACGAGGTATCATCGCCTGTCCAGATGCAGATGTAACTGTATCAAGTAATTATTTTAAAGCTTTATCAGCGGGATTTGAGGCAAATCCGGGTATGCAGGCAGCTTCCATACACTTTGAACATGACCTTGAAATCGCGGCATTGAACGGACTTGAAGATAAGATCATTCAGTATGAGAGTCATCTCAGGTATATGATCAGGATGCAGAGGCTTATCGGATTGCCGTTCGCTTATCATACGGTCGGAAGTTCCATGGCAGTCAATGTTAAAGGCTACATGGAGCAATTTGGGATGAACAAAAGGAAAGCAGGAGAAGATTTTTATTTTCTGCAAAAGTTCATCAATGCAGGGTTTCTTTTTGAGATCAATGATACGACTGTTTATCCCGAAGCAAGGTATTCAGACCGGGTGCCATTTGGAACAGGCAGAACGATGAAAATGGGTTCCGATGAAAGTTTGACCACTTATCATTTTAATACTTTTGAAGCTTTGACTTCTCTGACTCTCAATCTGGAAAATTTTTATTTATTGCCTGAAACATTGGAAGATAAGCTGGAAGAACCTGTTTTGAGTTTTTTTGGTGACAGGTTGCTGAAAGAAATCGAAGTGATCAAGGCTCAGACAAAGGATTTTGTTATGTTCAAAAAAAGGTTTTACCGTTGGTTTGATGCTTTTCAACTAATAAAATACCAGCATTTTTGCAGGGATCATTTTTTTGAAAATATACCTGTGGAACATGCATGTAAATTTTTATTATCCAAACTGAAGATGGAGCATCCGGGCTCAATGAAAGAAATGCTATTTTTATTGAGGTCAATGGACAGAGAAGGATACATAAAAAAAGGAAGCAAAAGCTCCCTTTAATCTCCTTTCCACATCAGAAATGCCTTAAGGAATCCATCCAGATCACCATCAAGCACTCTGTCGGGATTATTGATCTGGAAACCAGTTCGATGGTCTTTTACTCTCCTGTCGTCAAGCACATAAGATCTGATTTGTGATCCCCATTCGTTTTTCATTTTCTGTGCTTCAATTTTATCTCTTTCTGCCATTTGCTTTTCCAGTTCAAGTTGATATAGTCTGGATTTTAGCAATTGTAAGGCTTTATCTCTGTTTGCGTGCTGAGATCTCGCTTCCTGGCAGGCTATGGCAATGCCTGTTGGAATATGGGTAACCCGGACGGCTGTCTCGACTTTATTGACATTTTGACCACCGGCTCCCTGAGCACGGAATGTATCCCATCGAATATCGGCAGTATCAATATTGATTTCAATGGTATCGTCGACGACAGGATGGACAAATACTGAAGCAAAAGAGGTCATTCGTTTGCCCTGTGCATTGAAAGGGCTGACCCGCACCAATCTGTGCACTCCGTTTTCACCTTTGAGCAATCCAAAAGAATAATCACCGTCAATTTCAATCTCCACAGATTTTATACCTGCGACATCGCCGTCAGACCTGTAGATCTCTGTGACTTTAAAATCATTTTTCTCAGCCCACATGATATACATTCGGAGCAGCATGGCTGCCCAGTCATTGCTTTCTGTTCCTCCGGCACCTGCGTTGATCTGGAGGGTACAGGATAGCTCATCCTCTTTTTTGTTGAGTGTGGTACGGAATTCTACATCATCAAGCATGCTAACCGCCGCCTGATAATGTGCTTCAACTTCTTCTTCAGAGACTTCACCTTCAGTAAAAAATTCAGATAAAGCTTCCAGATCAAGAATAGTTCCTTCTATTTCTCTGAATTTTTCAACCCATTTTTTAGCCGATTTTATCTGTCTTAAAGTCGTTTCAGCTTTTTCGGCATCCTCCCAAAAATCAGGCGCCAGGGATTTTTGTTCTTTTTCTTCAATTTCGATCAATTTGTGATCGACGTCAAAGATACCCCCTAATCAATGTCAATCGATCCTTCAAACCCTGGAGTTGTTCAGTAGTCATATTGCCCCTTTTTAAGTTTTCAAATAATTATTACACAATCGTGAACAGGCATTCATATATATGAGTATTTCCTTAAATTAAAAGTAACTGCATAGAAATTTCCGTAAAAGGAAATTCAGTTTTCTGCGAGTAAGTCCCGTAAAATACTACACTATTCCGGATATTCTATATAGAAAACCAGCATAGCCCTTTTGGGAATAACGGGGTATTTTCCGCCTTCGCCATAAGCCAGATAATAGGGAATAAAGAATATCCCTTCACTTCCTCTTGGCATCAGCATAATCGCTTCATCCCAACCTGCCAGCACTTGCTTCTGACCCGCAAAAAAAGATAGTGGCTTGCCCCTGTCGTAAGAATTGTCAAAGGCTTTCCCATCAGCAGCTATGATCCCGTAATAATGGACATTTACCTTTTCTCCCTGAGCTGGTTTCTTCCCGGAACCTGTTTTTTCAAAAACATATTCCAAACCTGATTTTGTCTTTTTCAAGCCAACCAAGGAAGAGTTTTTGTATGCTGCCAATGCTTCGGCAGTTCTTTTGGTGACAGCTTCCAGTTTTGGCTTTAAGGCATTTTTTAAGCCTTCAGTTGCTTTCGCCTGTTCGCTATCCCGTCGGGCCATTTCCTCAGGAGAGATGATCTCTTTCATGCCGATATTGTAAAATACGGATTTCAATCCTGCAAACGCCGGAATTTGGAGGTTGGCAGAATCCAGTTTGTGTTCCAGGATCACACTGTCTCCCGGAACAAGGTAAGTCAGCAATTCATCCAATGGATTATCCGCACGGAATTCTTCAGGACCTCTTGGAACCCTGTATTTGCTCCAGCTCTCTTTTTCAGTCAGATCGATGATCACTTTTCCATTATCACCTACGATTTTCATACTAAAAATGGCGTATTCACCTGAGATAGGTGCCTGGCCTTTTCCCCGCTCAATGTACTGATATGTATGACCTGTAAATTTCAACGGGATCATGGTGATCTGCTTTTTCTCTTTGCATGAAAGAAGAGTCAATAATAAAATGGAAGCAAAAAGCATTCGTTGCATAAAAATAAAGTTTTAATGATTGATTTAAAAAAGTTAAACCTAAGAGATTGCCCTTAGGTTTAACAAGAAAAATCTATTTTTTATTATAGATACTCTATATAAAACATCAATGTTGCTTTAGCTGGAATGACAGGAGGTCTGCCTTCTTCTCCGTATGCTAGATCGTAAGGTATGAAAAATACCGCTTCACTTCCTTGAGGCATCAGTTCCAACGCTTCATCCCAGCCGGGAATCACTTCGCCCATACCCAGTGTGAATGCAAATTCCTGACCTCTTCCATAAGAGTTGTCAAACATTTTTCCATCGCTTGCGAGCACCCCATAATAGTGAACTTTAACCAATTGACCTTTTTTTGGTTTTGGCCCTGAAGCTTTATTGATAAATGAATATTCCAGGCCACTGGAAGTTTTTTTCATGTCTTTCAATGACTTGGTTTTGTAAGCCTTAAGCAATTCTTTGACTTTTTCGGCAACTATAGGTTCTTTACCCTGAACTTCAGCCATTTTGGTTTGCATTTCAGCGTTTTCACCTTCAATTCTTTTCAACATCTCTTCTCCTGAAACGATTTCTTTAATACTGATACCATAGGTAAGCTCGGTGGCTCCTTCAAGCATCGGATGTTCCCTGGTCAATGAATCCACTTTATACACCCAGGTTACTGAGTCACCTACAACCAATAAAGTCAGTATCTCATCAACAGGCATGTCAGGTCTGAACTCATCCGGGCTATCCGGTTGACGGTAACGGGTCCAGTTCTCCTTTGCAGTAAGATCTGTAAAAACTTTGCCATTGTCTCCGACAACTTTCAGACTGAAAACAGTATATTCACCAGGTTTTGGAAGTTCACCTTTACCTTTTACGATATGTGTATAACTATCATCATAGTGTTTTAACGCCACAACCTCTGGCTTATGCTTGCAGGAAACCAGCAACATAAGTAATAAAGAACTTATCAAAATTTGTCTCATACTAGATTTTTTTAATGTATTTTGGTAATAAATTTTTAAATTTTGTAACAACATAATCCATGCTTCCATATAAAGCGCCTCCTGCAGCATTTTTATGTCCTCCACCTTTGAAATGATCTCTTGCGATTTCCTGCACTGAAATATTACCCTTGGATCTCAGGGAAATTTTAATAATGGTCGGTTGTTCAGTGATCAGTGCAGCAATTTCAACCTCATTGATCATCAATAAATAGTTGACAATACCTTCTGTATCACCTCTTTGTATGTTAAAATCAGCGTAATCTTCTTTATACAATTTAATGATACCCGCTTTATATTCCGGTATGATCTCCATTCTGTTGACAAGACAATGGCCAAGCAAACGAAGCACTTTTTCGCTCAGTCGATTGTAAATATTATCCTGCAGGGAGTTGATATCTATGCCATATTTTAATAAATCTCCTGCAATATTAAATGTTTTTGGATTAACATTATATTTAAATGAGCCAGTATCTGAGATTAGTCCGGTCATGAGACAATTTGCTATATCCGAATCTATCATGCGATGAAATCCCATTTCTCCAAAAAAACTGAAAACCAGCTCTGAAGTCGAACTCGCATCCGCATCCCAATACATTACGTCTGAAAAAGGTTCAGGATCGAGGTGATGATCAATATGAACTTTAAAAGCCTGACTCAGCACAACTTGTTCACCCATTTTATCAATCCTGTCAAGTCCGCTGAAATCTAAAAAAAACATTATATCTGCTCGTCGAATCCTTTTATTGATCTCTTCGGCTTCAAAATCATGAATCAATATCCGGTCACTGTCTTTCAGAAAACTCAGGGTGGATGGAAATTCACTTGGAAAAGCTGTGGCAACCTGGTGTCCATTTTTCTCCAACATCAGATGCAGGGCAAGTGAACTTCCAATGGCATCACCATCCGGATTCCGATGAGAAAAGATCACCACATTCTTGGGTGCATTCAATAAATCTTTGAGTTCTGATAAACTATCCATACTTCATTTTCAGGCATTGTTTAATTCTACACCTGATTTTTTTGGCAAGCTGGCTGAATGTTAGCAAAAAAAAACAATCCAGTAGTTGCCATGCTCAAGAAAAACGGCGCAATAATAAGAAAAATTAATCAGCATATTATGGATATTAACTATATTATTACTTTTGCAAAAATTTTAAATCTATAAATATGTCAGGAAACAGAACATTTACCATGATCAAACCAGATGCTGTAAAGGCTGGTCATATCGGAGCAATATTGTCAAAAATCAACGAAGCCGGGTTTAGAATAGTTGCCATGAAGTATTATAAACTTTCCCGGGAAATGGCGCAAAAATTTTATGAAATCCATAAAGAGAGACCTTTTTATGGAGAATTGTGTGATTTCATGTCATCCGGCCCCATTGTAGCTGCAATCCTTGAAAAAGAAAATGCAGTTGCTGAATTCAGAAAACTTATTGGATCTACAAATCCCGCTGAAGCTGCCCCCGGAACCATCAGGGCACTTTATGCCACCAGTCTGGGTGAAAATGCCATCCACGGGGCAGATAGCGATGAGAATGCGCTCATTGAAGGCAGTTTCCATTTTGCAGGTACTGAAATGTATTGATATTCTGTTTATTGCTCTCAATCTGATGTGCAGCTCACTCAATTCAGAAAAAAGATGCTTTATTGACAGGCTTGAATGAAATGCTTTGACAGACATTTTGGTTTATTTTTCCGATTTCTTATCAGGTACAGAGTAAACCGGAATGTCTGTTTCTGTTTTAAGTAACAAAGATCCATGTTTTTCGCAATACCAATCCTTCTTTAGAGATTTTTATTTGTTAAAAGCAGCTTTAGAGGTTTTTTATTTGTTTTCATTAAACTTTTTTAAATTTACCGAAAATTAAATGGTTTAGCATAAGTTACAACAAATTTTAAACTGAGCTCTTAATGATAAAATTGATTGAATGTCCAAGGGATGCCATTCAGGGGATTTCCACATTTATTCCGACTAAGGAAAAGGCAGCCTATATCAATCAATTGCTCAAAGTTGGATTTGATACCATTGATTTCGGAAGCTTCGTATCACCAAAAGCCATACCGCAACTCAGTGATACAGCTGAAGTGCTGGATCTGCTTGAAATGGAACAAACAACAAGCAAATTGCTCGCTATTGTAGCTAATTCAAGGGGCGGAAAATCAGCAGCTTCGTACGCTAAAATAAGTTACTTAGGTTTCCCTTTTTCAATTTCAGAAACTTTCCAGTTAAGGAATACGAATTCAACTATCAGAGATTCTCTGCATATCGTTAGGGAACTCTGCGATATTTGCGAAGCAAACGAAAAACAACTGGTCATTTATATTTCAATGGGATTCGGAAATCCTTACGGGGATGATTGGAGTCCTCAAATTGTTTGTTATTGGCTGGAACAATTGCACCAGTTGGGTGTAAAAATATTTGCAATTTCAGATACCATTGGAGTTGCTGATCCAGAGAATATACATGCTTTATTCAGTCAGATCATTCCTCAGTATTCCTATCTTGAAATTGGTGCACATTTTCATACACCCCCACAGCACTGGGAATCTAAATTCGAAGCAGCATTATCCGCAGGTTGCGCACGTTTTGACGGAGCTATCAAAGGTTTTGGCGGATGCCCTATGGCAAAGGATGAATTGACCGGAAATATGGCCACAGAGCACATGATCCATAAACTAAATCAACTGGGAATTCCTAATCACATCCTTCTGGATGAGTTGGAAAAATCCATCGAAATGGCCACAAAAATGATTCCCTTACTTTAAATTTAAATGACGGATTTTGATACTGCTCGATGAAAAAACTTTTAAAGCGCTATTCAAAGAATGGTATCCGGTCTTATGCAGGTATTCACAGAAATATGTGGCCGATCCCGGTATAGCTGAAGACCTCGTTCAGGAAGTTTTTGTGAACCTATGGAACAGTAAGGACACCATTGAATTGGAAAGTGAAATGCCACCTTATTTGTTTGCTTCGACCAGATACAACTGCCTTCGTTATATAAACAGGAATCAAAAGGAAGCAAAGATCATTGGAATACATCTTGAGAAAATAGAGGATTCTTTTGATGAAAATGTGGAATACCAACAATTGGAAAAATTAAAAAAATTGTTTGAGGCAGTGGATCAATTACCTGATAAAACCCGGCAGGTTTTCAGGCTTTCAAAATTGGAAGGACTAACCTATCAGGAGATCTCCGAATTTCTTGGTGTATCAGTTAAAACAGTTGAAAATCAAATGAGTGCAGCTTTGAAAAAGCTTAGAACCGAAATGGTCACTAAACAAGATTCCGAATGATTTGAGGAATGGAATGTTTGGCATCTGAAATTTGAAAATTGGTCCCGGGATTTGAAATACCTAATCAGATTAAACCCGCTGGCATTCAATATTTGAACCCGATTTCCTGCAGAGAAATCAATTCGCAAAGACGCATTTGTTTCATTCGGGAAAATAAAATCATTTAGTGCTATTGATTCAATATAATCATTCATCGATTCGTAGCATTTCCGTGATTACACAATCGACGATCCACTAAAATCCACTTCCCAAAACACTATCTGACTACCCGAATTCTTTACGAAGAGGATCAATTTGTACTTGGATCATGTACATTCATCGGAAAATTTGTATTTCGGACGTCAAAAATGTCAATTTAATTTCTTGTTTGATCAAGTAAAACGAAACTCATTTTAGAATTTTAGATAAATTTGGTGTTTTTAAAAGCATTTTTTAACATTTCTATTTTGTTCAGAGCTTTCATAATATTTTTTTTAATTTCCATCCCTATGGCTAAAGGATGGTGCCAGATAGATTTGAACCAATTGAGTTTTGAATCAGATAAAACAGAGTGGAATCTGGGAGATTTATTGAAAGATATTCAAAATCAAACAGATATAACTATTAGCTATTCCAGTAGTCAATTGGATCTTTCGCAAAAAATTGTGCTTCCACTCAGTCATATGACCCTGTTCAAATGCTTTGAAGTATTGGAATCCTCAGCCAATCTGAAAGTGATTGTACAAAACAACAAAATCCTGATAGCAAAAAACTACATTTCAGGATCAGTAACTCATCAAAAAGGCAGCTTCAGTGGTTTTGTCAGAGATGCTGTTACGGGAGAAAAGTTAATCGGAGCCAACATCCTGGTTTTGCCTGATTTCCGGGTTGGTGTCACTGATCCAAATGGGTATTTTTTTTTAGAATATCCGTTGGAACATGAAACGTATACTCTTACCATCAGCTATGTTGGATATAAACATCTGGTCTTAAAATTTTCAGGAACCAGCAGGTTTCAGTCAGACTTCTTTCTGGAGCCTGGAGCCAGTTTTAATCCGGTGATCATATATGATACAAATAAAACGGATAGTTACGGTTTTAAGAACCCTGAATCATCACAAAAACCTGCAAAAATACAATTCATCCCGGGAAGTTTCGGGGGAATTGATATTTTCAGGGAATTGGCATCACTGCCGGGGGTTCTTAAGACAACGGATCTGCAATCCGGGGTTTCAATACGAGGTTTTGGGAATGCGTACACCAATTATATGATCGATGGCATTCATCTTTATGAACCCAATCACAGTTTTGGTTTGTTTTCAGTATTTAATCACCAGGCGGTCAAACATGTAGCACTTTATAAGCAGGACATACCTTTTGAGTATTCAGGAAGGCTCTCAGGTGTGGTTAACCATGAATTGAAAAATGGTAATATCTTTCAATGGCAGGGAAATATCGGCTTGAATGCCGCAGCCATGGATTTAACATTACAAGGACCGATCATAGCAGGTAAAACGAGCGTGATGTTAAGTGGCCGGAAGTCTTTATTAGATGCATGGCTGCCTGCATTTGTAGCCAAATTGAGTGATTACAAGACTTCATCCCTCGATTTTTGGGATATGCATATTAAAATCACACATCAGATCAATCCAAGGCACAGATTTGAGATCTTATCCCTGCAGTATAATGATCAAGTTTCTTTTAGTTATTCTACTGTTGATCGAACGTTTAAAAATCAGGTGAGATGGGGAAGTAATCTTGGCGGTATCAGGTGGATAGGGGTTTTTGGAAATAAACTAAGCATATCAAGCCAATTCGCCTGGAGTAATTTCAATAATTTTAAGAATTCGAAATCAATTATTTTTTTGACCGATCAGGATACTGTATATTCCAATATTCTGGGACAATCTGCCATCAAGGATCTGATATGGCACAACCAATCCAAATACTACTTCAATAACGATTGGCAACTAAAAGCTGGAATCAAGGCATCCACAAATCGCATGAGGCCGTCACTTTTCAAAAAAATTAACTTTGATATAGAAGATTTGGAGCCCTTTCTTGAATCAGGAAAGGATTCTGTGTTCTACGCTGTCGGGATGTATGCAGATCTTACCTATTCGTTAAATCACATTCTGACGTTCGGCGCTGGCTTACAGCTGAAAAACCTTTTTTCGGGAGTTATGCCTTTGCAAATGTTTCTGAACCCGGTTTTACGTTTGGATTACAGACCTTTACCCGAACATCAGATTCATTTAAGCATTCAAAAGCTTCATCAGGCACATCACTTACTGTTGCAAAACAGTTATGGCTTGTCGTCGGATTTTTGGTTGCCTGTAACCACTGTTTTACCTGCTGAACAAATGTGGCAACTGGCTTTGGAATACCATTGTCAAATCGGTCAAAATATTGATTATCAGCTAAGTTCGTTTTTCAGAAAGGCATATAATATGGCAGCTTTTATAAATCCTGGTGACCAGTATGATCCGGTTTTGGACAGGGGGCTGATCCTGCCGGTATTTACAGATTCAGGTGAATGGGAAGAAAAGGTGGTCGCACACGAAGCCTTTTCATATGGTTTGGAACAGGAATTGAGCCTGAAATGGGAACAGTTTTCGCTGATCACAGCTTATTCATTCGGGAAAACAGTTTATCAGGAAAAGGTCAGTGATCAGGTGTACACCTATCCGGGTGATTTTGATGTGCCACATGCTTTAAATGTTTATTTGAAATATCTTCCACGTGACGGTTACTGTTATTTTGTTTCCTGGCAATATCATTCGGGAAGACCGGTTAGTTTACCTTTGGATGGATATTTGAATCAAGATGGGCAATGGATTTTGGATTTCGCACAAAAAAACGCATGGAGAATTGCAGCTTACCAGTCGCTCGATGCAGGATTTTCAGCTTTTACGGCAACAGATGATTGGGTTATGGAATATGCCATTGGTTTGACCAATATATTCAACAACGATAATCCAATAGGTGCCAAAATGTATTTGGAAGATGGGTCATTCAGCGTTCGTCAAATTAATGGATTTCCCATTCTGCCATATATAAGGTTTAATTTTTTCATCAGGTAGAAAGCTTAAGTATGCTCCGAAAAGTCCGGTTTGTTGATTTTCAATCGTTTTATTTTTTTTACCCAAACTACTGACGTCATCGATCAGCACTAGACTATGGGGAAACGATTGAAAATCAACAAGTAAAAATCACTTTTATGAGGATTTAGGGCGCAAAGATTTTCCAGAGCAGACTCCATATTGTATTGTCGAATGGTGACTTACTTTTCGCAATATCTGGTTTTCCGAATCAGAAAAAATGACTTATAACAATTTTCATTTTTTTTTGTCCCCAATAGGGGTATTCGTTTTGACCGTACTCATAGCTATGTATCATGGAAAAAGAAAACAAAACATATTGGAAAATTATCCGTGGGGAATTAGACACTGCCGAGTCATTGGATAAGGAGATCAACCTTGAAAAGTATGCTCAGGAAACTGCTGATTTTTTAAGGGAAATCTTCGCAATACAGGAAATGAGCAGAGGACTTTCCGGTATGCATCTCTATGAACCAGATGCAGCCTGGGCAAAATTACATGCACAGATGAAACCTGACCCGCAAATGACTCCTCGTTGGAGATTGTTTTCACCGATGAGTCTGATCGCTGCAAGTGTTGTGTTGATCATCGGACTCGCCGGACTTCACTTTTCACTGTTCAGAACAGCAATTTATCAAAATACAGGAAAACAGCCTTTAGCGGTCGTGCTGAGCGATTTTACCGAAGTAGTTTTGGCACCTCAAGCAAAACTGGAAGTCAATAGATATTATGGATTATTTGACAGAGAGTTACGGTTGGATGGAAATGCTTTTTTTAATGTTCACGAAGATAAGGATAAAGCGTTCAGAGTGCTCACCGGTTATGGGGAATTGGAGGTTTTGGGAACTGAGTTTTTTGTTGAGGAAAAGCATGATCGATCTGGGGTGCAGATTGAATTAACAGAAGGTAAACTGAGTATGGAAACAAATAGCGGTGCAAAATATTTGTTGGAACATACAGGGAAAATCTCTATGTCTGATAAGACTTTTGAACCGGTTGAGAATAATGTCAATCAAGGACATACATGGTTCGGACAACCGATGGTTTTTGAAGATCTACCCATTCATGAGATCATCAATCGGATCAATAAGATATATGGTTTTGATTTGATCAGGTTAAATGATCTTGTTGGTGGGGAATGCAGACTTCATACTGTGGTATACCCCGGCAGGATAGAGGAGTTTATTAATGAACTTGAATTATTATTTAATATTAAATGTAGAAGGTACAAAGGTACTTTCGATATAGATGAAATTAACTGTAATGGTTAATCTTTTCATTCTTTTTGGTTTTAACGGTTGTTTATTTTGTGAGCGAAAGTTGTAAATTTGCTATATGAAAATTTTACATTTACTTTCGCTCACTTTTTTTATTGTCGTTTCAGGTTTTTTATCCTGTGAAACTTACCTTGACCCCAGGGAATTCGAAACTTCACCCAAAATGGTCGTCCATAGTTTTTTCACTCCGGGTCAGCCCTGGGAATTTGAACTAAGCGCTTCGCTCAATGTGTTGAATGACACTGCGATACAGATTTGGTTGGATAGTGCCATCATCACAATATCCGGCGATGACGGAAGTTTGGTGGATGAATTTCAATATGAAGGATTCGGCAAATATTCCAGCGGTCAGGATTTACCCATAGCAGGCGTGACATATACCCTGACCATTCAGCACGAGGGTTATCCTGACATTAGCGCTACGGACAAAATTCCGGTAGCAAATGATCCGGAAGATTTTAAACTTCAACAGATTGAACTCAATGGAAAACCCTGGATGCAAATGTCAGCCAGGTTGTCGCCTGAAGATATATTTTATCAAATCATTATCAACAATCAGATCACCAAAACATATTTGAAAGATACGGGAGAATTGCTTGTTTTTGATGAATTGGCATTCATAAAGCCTGCATCGAACTCCGTGAACTTGTTTTTTCAATTTGATAAAGGAAATCAATTAAGTCAAAAACTCTTTCTGAATCAATGGACCAACCACGATTTCAGCGTCCTGAGTGAAGGTGGCTTTCGAAAGATCAATGACACACATCTGATTCAAGCTACATCCAAATGGTATTTCTATTATGGAAGTGAAGCATATTACAAATATCATTTGATCAAAGAGCGTGCTGATGTTTTTCCGGGAAATAATGTTGGTAATGTTTTTCTAAAAAGCGATCATTATTCCAATATCAAGAATGGATATGGTATTTTTGCCGGCTATAACGTAACAATTTATGAAAACGCCTTCTAAAATGGTTATTGAGGTGGAATTTGGTACCCCACAGTACCAGGCAACAGTTCAGTTGCGAAAAATGGTATTGCATGAACCCCTTAACAATCCTTTTACTCAGGAACAATTAAATGAAGAATACAATTCTTTTCATTTTGCCTGTATCGATGAGCAATCCACAGTCCTGGGATGCCTTATCATGCAACCGATAGATACAGATACGGTTGAAATGAAAGAGGTTGCTGTATTGCAGGATTACAGAAGTTCAGGGGTGGGCACCGAAATGGTAGGATATGTGGAAATTTGGGCAAAAGAAAGAGGTTTCAAAAGAATTTCATTGATCAGTTGGGGTACTTCAACAGCGTTTTATGTAAGACGCGGATACAAAAAATCCGGAAAGTCATTCAAAAGGAATGAGGCAGACCATTATAAAATGGTCAAAAGTTTATAATTCATGCTAAGTTTCTTATACATTTGCATTATAATTATATAATATGGCAAAGGAGAACATAAAAAAAGTTATCGTAACTGAAAAAACTGAAAGTAAGATAAAGAAATCAGTAGTGCACGCAGAAGTGCCTGTTGAAATGCTTTTTAAGCGTATCAATTACATATTGATATTGGCAGGCATTGTTTTGATCGTGGTAGGTTTTATTCTGATGTCCGGTGGAAAAATGCCGTCTCCTGATGTATGGGATGACCAATTGATATATAATCCTGTGAAAACATTGGTATCTCCCATAGTCATTTTATCTGGTTTGGTACTTGTTCTGGTCGCTATTTTTAAAAAATAGCTCGAAATATGGTTGGTCTTCTTTAGTTCTGGTATAAATCCCTTTACATGAGTGAAGTTATTAAATCTATCATCCTTGGAATTGTTCAGGGATTGACTGAGTTTTTACCTGTAAGCAGCAGTGGTCATCTCGAAATTGCAAAATACCTTCTTGAAACCGATTTTTCGGGAGAAGAAAGCCTGATGATGACCGTGGTATTGCATGCCGCAACCATGCTGAGTACTGTTTTTGTTTTCAGAAAGGAAATTCTGGATATCATCAAAGGTTTGTTTACAAGATCTTGTAATGATCAGAAAAGATTTGCCTGGTTCGTCGTATTATCCATGATCCCTGCTGGGTTGATCGGATATTTTTTTGAATCTGGGTTGTCAGCGCTTTTTGATGGTCAGGTTGTATTTGTGGCATTTATGTTGATGGTGACCGCATTGTTATTGTTGATCGCAGATCGTGCTAAAAATCTGCAAAAACCGCTCAACTCAGGCAGGGCTTTTGGTGTAGGAATCGCTCAGGCCATCGCATTATTGCCTGGTGTTTCCCGATCCGGCGCAACGATATCAGGTGCTTTGTTGCTTGGATTGGACAGAAAGCAGGCAGCTGTGTTTTCATTTTTAATGGTAGTGCCGTTGATCATTGGGAAAGTTTCCAAAGATATAATGGATGGAACTTTGGCTTCCAGCGAAATATCCGTATCTGTTTTGAGCGCTGGCTTCATTGCTGCATTTTTATCCGGTGTGCTGGCTTGTTCATGGATGGTCAGGCTTGTGCAAAAAAGCCAATTGAAGTATTTTGGATATTACTGTCTGGCTCTGGCTGTATTCGTCCTTTTACATTTTTATATTTTTTAGTATGATCATTCACAAAAATGAATCCCTGGCTAATCAGAATTTTTTGTCAGGAGTAACTTTATTGGTGAATAAACCGATGGGCTGGACTTCATTTGATGTGGTGGGGAAGATCAGGGGAATGCTGCGGAAAAAGCTGGAGATTAAAAAAATCAAGGTAGGACATGCTGGCACTCTGGATCCGTTGGCCACAGGTTTGCTTATAATTGCAATTGGAAAAGATACCCAAAAAATCAATACCTATCAGGAAAGCGATAAAAAATATTCAGGTGTGATGAGACTGGGTGCCACGACGCCCAGTGCTGATGCTGAAACTGAACCAGACCGGTTTTTTCCTACTGATCACATTGATGCTGCGTTGATCGAGCAGACAAGACTTAAATTTATAGGTAAGATCACACAAATACCTCCGGTTTTTTCTGCGGTCAAAGTGGATGGAATGCGTGCCTATAAAATGGCACGTGAAGGTATTGATTTCGAAATAAAAAGCAGGGAAGTGGAAGTATTTGAATTCAATATTAACCATATTGCCGTGCCGGTCATAGAATTCACCGTTCATTGTCAAAAGGGGACTTACATAAGGTCGCTGGCCAAAGATTTTGGTGAAACCATGGGCAGTGGCGCATATCTGACATCGCTATGCAGGACTGCGATCGGAGCTTATGAATTGAATGATGCCTGGACTTTAGATGAATTGGAAAAGGAATTGGTTTAACTATTTTAGGCAGGATTATTTCTTATTTACTACATCCGGACATGTTCCTGGATTTTTCAACCTGAAGCATAAATAATTTTCCATTGTTTTTCACTACTGGCCGACTAAAATTCTAAAGGTTAAGGTAATGCGTCAAGATTCCTCACTTCGTTCGGACCTGTCCCGATCGAATAAGATGAGCATCGGGGACTGTCCCGATCGAATAGGATGAGCATCGGGGACTGTCCCGATCGAATTGGATGAGCATCGGGGACTGTCCCGATCGAATTGGATGAGCATCGGGAATGACAGACAGTTAGTTGTTTAAGTTATTGGGTAGGCGGGGGCAATGCCGCCGACTACCCAATAACCTCCTAAAACCGCTGTAAGCCTTGTCATTCCTGACGCTGCGGTCAGGACAGGTCCGAGCGGAGCGAGAAATCTTGTAATTTTTGTCGGTTAGCAATGATTGTTTTTCTAAAAATTTGCAAAGGAAATCCCTGCAGCGCAGTACTTCTCTAAAGCCTGATACTCCCATGATCTTCAAACTCACATCCAAGCAATATTTACCTGCTATTGAAATTTTCTGCCGGAATATTTGCTTTGCCGCATCCCAGATCCCAATTGATTCTGTTTCCGGCAAAAATCGTTGTTGCATGCCGAATTCTATGACATTTGAGTATTTGATCACCTTCCTTTTATTGGCGAAATTGTGTTAGGCGAGAGGATGGTGGGAAATCACAATTTTAAACATTTCTAAATAATGTACTTCGCAACGAATTCATCTGTTTTTTCAGGGTACGCAGAGGGATTTTTTTTAAATTCGTGGTTGCTTTTTCCTGGCTTCGGACTGAGCTGCAAAACCAAAGTCCCGATGGTAATGCTGCCCTCAGTTTTTTATTTTAATGTCTCATCAAATCTATGGTTATGAGGTTTTTATGGTATACTATTTTGTTTTTTATTATAATAACAGCATTTTGGAAAACTGATGTACAGGCACAAAACTCCATACCACAATCCTGGAGTCAGTTTCGGGGACCGGGAGGCGCCGGACATGTGCAAGACGAATTTATTGCTCATACACCAAAACTCAAACTGGTCTGGGAGCAGGAAATTGGTTCAGCATACTCCGAATTGCTGGTGCGCAATGATGTTTTATTCACTATGTCCAGCGACATGATCGATAGCCTGCACGGAAATGAATATATCCTGGCTTTCAATGCTCAAACCGGCGCCGAAAAATGGAGGTGCAGGATTGACAGCCTGTATTTCGAAATCGACGGCTGGGGCCATGGTCCGCGATCAACTCCTGTACTGCATGACGACCTGATCTTCTGTCTCAGCGGCAACGGTAAGCTTAGTGCTCATAAAACGAGCGATGGAACCATGCTCTGGCAAAACGATTTTGTAGCCAATTTTCAAAGTACCCGACCGCGCTGGGGCTATAGTTCGTCACCTTTGATAGTAAATGAAATGTTGGTGGTTGAAGTAGGCGGAAAGGACAACCAGGCTTTTATGGCCTTCGATCCACTCACAGGCAAACCCCTTTGGAATTCGCAGAATGGTGAGCCTTTCTATAATTCTCCGCTTTATACTCAACTGGATGGTGAACCTCAGATCCTTTTTGCCAGCAACGACATACTATATTCCTTAAAACCCGACGGAGACACGCTATGGACTTTTAAAATGCCTTTCCGCCTCATCACGACCATGCCATTGATGGTAGGCAAAAACAGTATTTTTCTTTCGGGCGTAAGGACTCCTGGATTTGTGATCATTGAGGTGGATCAGCACAAGATCAAAGAAATTGCCCGTGGCGACCATATGCAAACCGACTTTAATACCGCCAGTTATCAGAACGGATTTATTTTTGGTTTCAATGTGTCAACCTTGCGTTGTATTTCTGCCATAACAGGAGAGCTCAAATGGAGCAAACGGGGCTTTGGTAAAGGTAGTCAGATTATAGTTAACAAACATATGGTGGTGCTGTCAGACCAGGGACTTTTGGTGGTTGCCGAAGCCAATCCGGATGCATTTGTGGAGATTGTCAGCGCTCAGGCCATCAAAGGTAAAAGCTGGACAGCACCTTCTTATGCCCGGGGAAAAGTGTATGTCAGGAATCTCACCGGCATGGCCTGTTATCAAATGTATGAGTAAAAAAAACTGTTACCGAACTTCTATTATTGAAAATAAAATAAAGGATTTTTTTAAAAAATATATCAATAGTTAATAAAAATCCATTCCTGAATGAAATCCACATGATAATGACTGAAATTCAATTGAATCGTCCATATGTATTATCATAGATTCCAAATGACAGAAAAAAAATAACAAACATATGAAAGCAAAAATGATCATTGGATGGTTGTTGATGTTATGTTTCAGCGCAGCGCAATCGCAAAATCTGGAAAAAATTATCGCCCGCCATATAGAAGCCCGTGGAGGTGCCGGAAAATGGGAAAAGATTGAAAATATTAAGATCACAGGCCGCTTTGTAGCTTTTAGCGAAGAGAAAGATTTCTGGACTCAAAAATGCAGCGACGGCAATCTGTACAGCGAGTTTTGGATGGGGAAATTCAAAGTAATTGAAGCCTTCGATGGAAAAAATGGCTGGACCATCGACCCATGGCATGATTTCTCGTATCCACGTCTTATGAACAAAGCAGAAGTAAATGCCCTGTTGCAGAAATCAGCATTGGCCACCCCGTTTTTTCAACTGAAGCAGGAAGGCATTCAAGCTCAATTGCTGGAAAATGAAAATGTAGATGGCGTGGAATGTTATGTCATTAAGCTCATCAGAAGTAATGGTTTTGAAGGGACCTGGTATCTGCGCACCGATAATTACCTTGAATATAAATGCAAAAGTCAGTGGGTAGATTTTGCCACTCAGATGTCAGCCGAAAGTTTCTACGAAGATTTCAGAACCATCAATGGTTTGGTGATCCCATATTACGAGGAACGAAGCTATGGCCAAAGGAATAACATCCAAAAGATCAGCACAATTGAATTCAATGTGCCTTTTGACAGGCAAAAAATTAAGATGCCCAAAAGCCAGGAGATGCAAAAGCTCGCTTTCCTGGAAGGCCATTGGGACGTAAAAGCCGAAACCTGGGTGGCTCGCCGCAACAAATGGTATCCTTTGGACAAAACAACATCTCAAATTGCATTTATCGGCAATAATATGATCCAGGAACAACTGATCCTTACTGAAGACTACGTGCAGCCTATAGTTCAACAGTTCAGTTTTCACCATTCCACTCAAAAATACCGAATGACCCATTACAACGATTTCAACTCTGAAACTGAACTGTTTATTGGGCTATTTGAGGGAGCAGATCTTGTTGTTGATCAGCATGTACTGCCTTCATCAATGGAGACAGGACAAATAGAACGTTATGTTTTTACCCCCGTAAATGACAGAGAATTCACTGTTGCTATTAAAATCTCTACCGACAATGGTGCCAATTGGTACGATTCCCGAAGGTTGAGCTATGTCAGAGCTGAGAGTCGATAAATGATTTTTAGGTCAGTTTTGTATAAAGATGATACCATAAAAAGTTTGGGATGATACAAATGGTCATTATGATTGAAGAATTGAGGATTTGAAAATTTGAGTCTTCTCCGGAAAGTCTTTGCCCCCTAAATCTCCACTGACTGAAAACGTCATTGGGGATCTATTGGGCAAAGATTTTTAGAAATGACTGGAACCTTCTAATTAAAATACATTCTACTTTCCCACTTTCGAACCTTCAAATTCGCCAATAAATTGTTATAAATAGCTATTGGAACTTAATAAACCAAATAATTGTTGTACTATTGTCTTTCAAAAAAGTTGTTTGAATTATGGGGCTGACTGGTATTGACAGGAAAGAAAATCGATCAGTAAGCATGCCGGAGCAATGATGATTCACTCCGTTAATAAATGATCGTCAACCTAAATATAGATGGCAACAATAGATATGCCATGGCTGCCTAATTCAAGGAGTTAGTAAGCCTTTGTGCCTTACGCTTGATGTCTGATACACAGTGTAACGCGCATCATAAAACCTCAGACTGGGAAAAGCGATCGCTTCGCCAATTTTCCGAGACAACAGAAGCTAAGGAGATGGACGGTTTGTTTCAGAACCAATCCTGATCCCGACAATATAATCTGAAAATAAGCATGTAGAAAGCTTTTTGGTGCTTTGTCTGGACCCGGGTTCGAAACCCGGCAGCTCCACTTTTTAGTTACCTTTTCGCTTTTTTTTATCAGGCGGTTTGATTTTTTTAGTTGTTGGATGATTTAGTCGTTTTGAAATTGGATTTGAGTGCCTAATTAGTTTAAAACTGTTGAATTCATCAGGAACATATAACCAGATATTCATCCATGACTAAGAGAACACCGACTAAATGTCCATCCCGGCAAACGCACCAATTATTTGTACCTTTTTTCATTATAAATTATTTAGCCTTATGAACAAACAAGTACTTTTAGGTATATTACTGATCATCATCAGTAGCATTTTGGTGATGGCTGGAGTCATACTAAAACTGAATAATTATAGCGCTGGCGGAATTGTTTTGAACATCGGACTGGTATTTTGGCTGATCAGCCTGCTTTATTTTAGCGTTTTAATCGGGATAAAACTGCTGAAGCCATCAAAATAATTACCTCCGGCATCATCTATAACTATCCAGTCGTTTATAGAGTGATTGACACAATACGCTTTTACAAGCCATATCTGATCATCCCGGAGTGGTTAAAATAAAGTGAAAAATATAGCGAACAGCAGAAAATTCTATCCAAATAATTTTTGATTCAATTTTCTCTTCGTACTTTCGTTGTGAATAAAAGTGCTTTTTCCTTTGGGTTAAAAGGATTGGTGAATTTTGGTTAATTAGTTAATTAGAAACTTTAATATAAATCAGAGTATATGAAAATCGCATTTAATATTTTTTTGATACTTATCATTGTGTTCTTGGGATTTATGCTTTATAAAAGTATACAGGATCCGATCGAATTCAATGCTGAAAAAACCAAAAGGGAAAATGCTGTCATTCAGAGATTGATGGATGTACGGTCTTCTCAGGAAATATATAGGTTGATCAAAGGCGATTTCGCCAAAGATTTTGAAACCCTGATCTCTGTGTTGCAAACCGCAAGAATTCCTATTCTTAAAATGGTTGGTGACAAAGATGCCACTGATGGTGTTTTTTCTGTAGATACTACCTATGTCAATGCGATAGATTCTATTAACAGCCTCAAAATTGTCCTGGATTCTTTGCCGTTTATCCCTTATAGTGGTGGTAAAAGATTTAGCATCACTGCAGAGAACATTGAGTTCCAGAAAACAATGGTGCCGGTTTTGGAGGTAAGCACTGTTAAAAAGGATTTTATGGGTCAGTTTGGAGATGCGAGATACTCGATGTACGACAAAAGTTTTAACCCCAAGGATGTGATTAAATTTGGTGACTTGTCAAAACCAAGTCTGGCTGGTAACTGGGAATGATACAGTTTGATTATAAAAGTTCTGAATTATTTTTAAATAAAAAGTCTTATAAATTGTCCTCTGTTATAGGAGAGGACAATTTTTATTTTGGCTTATTTGAACTGCCTCATGGAACACTGAGACAGGCAAAATTTATATCAAACTTACCCAGGAATTACTATTTGAATGATGACCTGTTTGTCAGTATTTTGGAACGGGAAAGCTTGATGAATAAACAAATCATTGAGGCTTCATTTGCTGTTCAATCACCTTCTTTTACCATTATACCTGATTTTTTAGCAAAAGAAATGCCTGATTCTGAAATTTCCAGGGAAATTTCAGCTGTAGGATATGACAATAGATATATTTTAACAGGATCGTCTATGGATCGGTGGCAAAGCGTTTTCTATTATCTGGAACCTGCTACACTAGTTCAACAATTAGCCGCAATTTATACTGAATCAAGAATTTCTCATTTTAATTCGACGCTGATCAAGCGGGGAAAATCTATGAAAGGGCCATTTCTGATGTTGCATATTTATGATCAAACGCTTCAAACGGTTTTGATGGATGATGATCAATTCCTGCAATCCAATGATTATCGTTTTCAATCTTCTGATGATGTATTGTATTATGCATTGCTGAATCTTAAAAATCACGGATTGGACCCCGGAGAGACCGTTGTTTATTATACCGGAATGGTAAAAGATGATGGCCCGTTGGCCGGATTGCTATGCAAACATATCCGAAACCTTGAGTTGCTGGACAATAAATCCCTGGCCTCATATTCAAATGTTTTTCTGGGCAAACAGAAATCTTATTTTTTTAGTCTGGAATGTTTGTATCATGCGGATCATCAGTGGTAAATTTAAGGGCAGGAGATTGAACCCGCCACTTACAAAATGGAATACGAGGCCAACGATGGATTTTTCAAGGGAAGCGCTTTTTAATATCCTGGAAAACCGGTTTAATTTACCTTCAGTTAAAGTTCTTGATCTGTTCGGTGGAACAGGAAGTATAAGCCTGGAGTTCGTTTCCAGGGGAAGTCAGCATGTTGTTTATGTCGATAAAAATGCTGCCTGCGTGCAATTTTTGAAAGGTGAAGCCAAAAGTATGGGTCTTGCTGGTGAACTTAACTTGTTCAGGGATGATGCATTGCGGTATCTGGAAAAACATGAAGAATCATACGATATTATTTTTTGTGATCCTCCTTATGATTATTCGAACTATGAGCCCATTTACAGGATTATTTTTGAAAAAGGTCTGATTTTGAATAGAGGCATGCTTATTTTTGAACACGATAAAAGAAAGGATTTCAGTCATTTACCATATTTCCTTCAAATAAGGAAATACGGTACCAGTTTCTTTAGCTTTTTTGAATACTTTGATGAAGTGAATTCAATCTCCAGTCTGTAAGTTTACGGTTCACCCTGATATTGTATTAAAGCAAAAGCCTGAATCTGCTCAGAAAAGTCCAATTTGTAGAATTTTAAATGTTTATTACCCCGATACTTAGGCGGAAACGATTGAAAATCAAAAAAATATAAGTGTCCTTATGTGAGGATGCAGGGAGCAAAGATTTTTTGGTGCAGATTCAAGCATGAACGTTTGCGTAAGCAGATTTTTGCCCTAAAACATCCTGACGGTGCATCCTGTTTGATCATGAAAAGCAAGAATATTAAGTGAAAACTACTTTAATCATCCAACCCCGCTAAAAATATTAAAAAAAAACCAAATTTTTATTTCGTATAAAAATGGTATGATACAACCAAATATAAATTATGTGAAATCATAATATTATCATGCATTAAAACTAATCAAAATATGAAACGGTTTTTGGAACACTTCTTGGAATTCAATAGCTGAGGAAATGAATCTTTGTCTGAAGGCAAAGGTGAAATTATGTGCTTATCCGGCATCAAACAATGTTGGATCAGACTTTGAGTGTATTAGGACATTGATCGTGCCCGACTGCATTCATCTGACTATTTTTTAATGAATTTGAAAATTAAAAACTGATGAAAAAACCATTACAAATCCGATGCAGGTTTTTGAGGTTTTTAGCAAAACCGTTACTTTCCATTATTTTATTATTCAGCTTTGTCAGCTTTGCACAGGCACAAACCGGGGGTATTCTTCAGGATTGTTTTTGTTTGAGCAATCAAACTACTCCAGGAAACGGGCAGTTTGTGACAAATCTGGTGGTTACCGGTGCTCCTGCGGGGCAAACCTGGTATATCTCCGCCGTTGATGGACTTTACAGTATGACGAGTCCAAACCCGCCTGCCAATCCGGTGCCATTTACAACCGGTCCTGGCGGTGCAACCATGACAGAAAGTGTTGATGGTAATTATTATTTCAACGGGATCCATGTCGATGGACTTGGATTCAGCATTACTTTTACCAACGGGGTCATCACTCTACCGCCCATAACTTTGGCGCCGGGTAGTTGCACATATCCGAATTCTCCGATCACCGGGGATTTTTCTGTTTGTGAGCATCAAACCCAGAGTTATTCAGTTCCGTTTGTTGCCGGCAATAGTTATTTATGGACGTTGGCTTCCGGTGGAAGTTTTGCATCGGTAAATACCAATAACTCTGTGACAGTGGATTGGTCTTTCAATAACCCCGGACCTCATGCTTTGAGTCTGACCCAATCCAATAATCTCAATTGCACGGTTACCAGATCGAGATTGGTGGGCATTGAAGATACGCTTGCAATGGCATGCAATGATTCTGTGCAGATATCTTTGAGTCCTGATTGTAATGATCAATTGGTGGCAGACATGTTTTTGGAAGGCTATCAGTATGAAAATGATTCATATAGTATATTTTTTGAAACCACTTCCGGCGTTCCTGTGGCTGGAAATACGATCAATACATCTCACTTGTGGCAAACATTTGTGGTTACCGTTCAACATAGATGCAGTGGAAATATGTGCTGGTCTTACATGACGGTGGTCGAAAAACGCGAACCGGGACTCATCGGGTCGGTAGATACGCTGAGTTGCTTTGAACGCATAGAACCAGAGTTTACAGGATTTCCGGTAGATACCATTTCCACCCAGAAAATCGGCGACAGGAAGTATCTTGTGGAAGCGGAAGGATATTGTGCACCCATTACCCTGCAATATGAAGATACCGTGGAACAACAACCTTGTTCCAGCGAATTTGCGTCAATAATAACCAGGAGATGGTGGTTGAATGATGTCGCTTGCGGTAGTGAATCATGCAATGATATTCTGAAGTTACAGAGAACAGGCATCAATCTGTTACAGTTTCCAAAGAGTTGGGATGGGGTAGCAGGCAATAATCCTATCCTGGAATCATGTGGACCCTGGGCTAAATTGCCTAACGGGCATCCGGATCCCTCATATACCGGAAGTCCTTACGGACCAAACTGTGGTAACATCGAAATAGAATATACGGATGTCAAATTGCCTTTGTGTGGTGCCAACAGTTTTAAAATACTTAGAAAATGGTTAGTGATGGATTGGTGTAACTCAGAAATATTTGATACCAATCAGGTGATTGTCGTGATGGACAGGATTGATCCAGCGGTAGTCGCCATTCCTGACCAGACATATTCAGCGGGAATAAATGATTGTGGTGGTGATGTGGTATTGCCTTCTCCGGTTGTGACAGACTGCAATAGCTGGACCTATACAGTAGGGTACCAGTTGGCTGATAAAAATGGAAATCAGCCGCCGGCCCCGGAACCTTACATCACTGATGCCCGCGTTAGAAAAAATCCTAATGGTACATACAGTTTATTGAATTTGCCGGGTGGCCCTACCTGGGTAAAATATACCATCACAGATGCTTGCGGTAATCATACTGAAATATACTTTAAAATCACAGTAGTTGATCTGCAGAAACCACAGGCTATTTGCGACAGAGAAGTTGTGGTGTCTTTGGATGAGTTTGGAAAAGGATATGCTTTGGCTGAAACTTTTGATGACGGATCCTGGGACAATTGCGGCGCGGTCACTTTCAAAGCCAGAAGAGGTTCAAATTCCTGTGGATTTCCTGCAAATACCTATAAAGACGGTGTTGAATTCTGTTGTGCAGATGTGGGCAAACAAACGATGGTTGAATTGCTCGTTACAGATGCTGAAGGATTGACCAATAGTTGTATGTCAACAGTTGAAGTTCAGGATCACAGGGTACCAACAATGACTTGTCCTCCTGATATTACTGTAAGCTGTAAGTTTGACCTTTCCAATCTGGATGTTTTTGGAACTGTGGTCAATAGTGCTGCAGCAGCTAAACAAATTAAATTAAACGATCCGGGAAATCCGACTGTTGGTCCTAATTATATCTGGGGTTATGATGGAGTAGCCACAGACAATTGTAGTACAAGTATCAGTGTTGTGTCAACAACATACCATTTGAATGATTGTGGTTTGGGTACAATTGTCCGGACTTTTAAGGCTACTGATCCGCAGGGTAATTTTACTACTTGTTCACAAACGATCCGGGTAATTAATTTTACTCCTTTCAACGCTAATTCCACAGCATTTGTAAGATGGCCTTCAGATCATACAGTCAATGGGTGTATAGGTGCTGATGTTTTACCGGATGCATTACCTGCCGGCAAACAAAGACCAGTGATCGTCAATGATGAATGCGCATTGGTTGAGTTTACGTATTCTGATCTGGTGTTCCAGTATGTAGACAATTATTGTTACAAAATAGTCAGAACCTGGAAAATGATTGACTGGTGCCAGTTTGATACACAGGATCCATTCAAAAAAGGGTACTGGGAGCATCATCAGCTCATTATGGTGAATGATCTTACTCCTCCTAAATTCATTACCGGTTGTAATCCGGTGACAACAGGACAGATCAATGACCTTGATTGTTCAGCAACATTGTCTCTCAGTGCATCTGCTTCGGACAATTGCACCGCATCAGAAAATCTTGACTGGAGATATGAAATTGATTTTTTCAAGGATAATTCTGTGAATAAAACCGGATCATCAAACTCAGTTACGGGTAATTTCCCCTACGGTACACATAAAATCACCTGGTTTGTGACAGATGAATGTGGTAATGAAACTTCCTGTTCTTCCAATTTTACATTGTATGACCGAAAAGCACCGACTCCGGTCTGCTATGATGGCTTAGTTACCGTTCCAATGCAATCTACCGGTACGGTCGAGATATATGCAAAGAGTTTCAATATTTGTTCGGGATGTGATAATGGTAGTTTTGACAATTGTACACCCGGAGATCAACTGAAATTCTCCTATTCATCCAATGTAAATAATGTGTCAAGGATATTCTCTTGTTCAGATATTGCCAATGGAGTGATCGATACCATTGAAATTCAAATGTGGGTGACGGACCTTGCAGGGAATCAGGATTTCTGTACGGCTAATCTGATACTTCAGGACAATCAGAATGTTTGTCCGGATGCTTTACCTGATAGATATGACATAGTAGGTAAAATAACTGATAATAAAGGCCAAAAACTGCCTTCAGTTGAAGTAATACTTGAAGTGGATCGAAGTACTGAAAGCAAGTATACCACTACGGATGATCACGGTGTATATTTTTATCCTCAAATGGAAGAGGGTAGAATATATAAGATCAGTCCTCAAAGTGATTCAGATCCCAAAGCAGGTCTTTCAACGCTGGATCTCATTTTGATCCAGCAACATTTACTTGGAATCAAACTACTTGACACTCCGGAAAAAATGATTGCATCGGATGCCAATAACAGCGGTTCCATTTCTGCTGCGGATATTTTTGATCTGAGAAGACTGATCCTCGGTGCAATTGAACATTTGCCTAAAAATAAGTCATGGAGGTTTATACCGACTGACGAAATGTTTATTGATCAGGGCAATCCTTTCCCTTTTGTTGAACATATATTCCTGACGGATTTCTTTGATCATTCAGTTCAGAATAATTTCAAAGGGATCAAAGTCGGGGATATCAATCAATCCTATACACCATTGGTTCAGGAAAACATGGTGTCTAACAGAAGTCTGGAAAAAATCAACCTGGTAGTTAATAATGATGGATTTGCAAAAGAACAGATTGTTTATGCAACTTTTGAAGCTGACAGGGCTTTGCTGACTGCCGGTTTACAATTGACCATTAAATTCAACGCAGAAATTCTGAGCCTGGATGAAATCATTTCCGGTCTTATACATATGGATGCACAAAATTATTATATCAACAATAAACAAGAGGGGTTGATCACGATTTCCTGGAATGATGGCAACGGTATCCAACTGAAAGAAGGAGATGTTTTATTTACGATAGCTTTCAAGGCGCTCAACAACGGAGTTTTGTCCGATGCATTAAGTTTGAATTCCCAGATAACGGATGCTGAGATCTATCCGGTGATCAATGGTAATTTAATTGAAAATCGTTTGGATATTGAATTCAGAAATGGTTTGGTCACTGATGAACAATTCCATTTGTTCCAAAATATGCCGAACCCATTTACACATGAGACTACGATTAAGTACTATGTACCTGAACAATCTACAGCAACGCTTAACATTTTTGATATGAATGGTAAGAAGATGCTTTCAAGAAGTCAGGAATCAAAAGGATATGACGAGTTTTATCTGAGTATTGAATCAGATAAACTTACGCCAGGTATTTATATGTATACTCTGGAAGCAGGAAAAAACAAGTCATCTAAAAGGATGATCATGATAAAGTAGCGGTTTGATGGGGATGGTTTAGTCACACGATCAATGACTCAAACCTCCCCATAATTTTTGGTTTGGATGATAATTGTAATAATCAGAAAAAATATATGGTATGGAATATAAACATTACAGTACCAAAAGTAAAATTTCATTTACCGGCAAATTGAGTCTGTGGCTAATATTTATTTTGCTCAGTTTTTATAATACCGGGATTTCGCAGGATGACTGCGGCACAGAATTAGAAGGCTCGACCTTCGTATGTCCTTCGGAAATATCTGTTTATCAGGCAACCAGGGGAATCGCCGGATCAACTTTGAACTGGGCTGTATGGGGAGGAGGTGTAATCACTTCACTCACGAATGACAATACCACGGCCACAGTTCAATGGGGTAATAACTCAGGAGGGCCGTTCAGACTGGTTTTGACTGAGTCCGATGGAACCTGTCTTACCACTATAGAGATGTTAGTGGTAGTTGAAAATACAAATATCACTTTGGTATGCAATGATCAGGTTAATGTGCCGTTGGATCAGGATTGCAGGGCATTGATAACGCCTGATATGGTTTTGGAAGCCCCATTGTATGAAGATGACAGTTATCAGATAACTTTGGCTGATGAAAACTTTAACCCGATAATTGGAGCATACGTAACTTCGGATCATGTTGGAAAACTGGTCAATGTAACGGTTGAGCATTTATGTTCAGGAGCCTCCTGTTGTAGTAAAATCAGGGTACAGTACAATTACGCACCGGGTCTTTCTTGCAGAGATGATGTGATAGAAGTTGGATGTACAGCCAACAACAAACCTGAAAATCCCTTGGTAGGTTTTCCTTTACCGCTTAACAGCACCATTATCAGTCTTGGAAATTTGAGTTATCAGGTTACGGTTCCCGGACAATGCGGCGCATCTTTTCACCTTCGTTATGCAGATGAAGTGGAGGAAATGGATTGTGGATCGCCGTATAAATACCTCATCACCAGAACCTGGTATGCCACCAACGGAGCGGGTAGGGTGACCACCTGTTCAGAGCAGATTGGTATGCTGTGGGGAACATTTTCACCCGCTAATTTCCCGCCTCATTATGATGGACTGACCCAATATGTCAATCACTTGCCAAAATGGCAATGCAGTTATGCTTCTCAACCATATTATTGGCCTTATGATGAAAATCCCGGACCGGAAGTTACGGGTTATCCAAGAAATCTGGATTGCTCCAATATCATGTATTACTACAATGATGTGGATTTCAAAATTTGTGGTTCAGGCAGAAAAATACTCAGAAACTGGCACGTGATAGACTGGTGCAGGGCTGAAGACTATATGTATGTTCAGGTTATAATAATTGAAGACAACGCACCTCCGATTGTGTCGGCGGTTCGGGATACGCTTCATTTTCAAACTGATCCGGGGAAATGCACCGGGACGGCCTATCCACTTCCTGCACCTGTGCTGATATGGGATTGCTCAGAGACTACTTATAGTGTAAGCTACAAATTGAGGGATGCATCCGGTAATCCAAGTACCGATATGATCACGGATGATGTGTTCAAAGGGCCGCTTGGGTATGGCATCCGGAACCTGCCGGTGGATACGACCTGGTTGGTTTATACCATTACAGATGCATGCGGACATCAAACGATGGCATTTACTGAAATAGTGATTGACGACAATCAGGCTCCCACTGCAGTTTGTGAAAAACATACGGTGGTCACACTTACTGACGGAGGAGAATCAAAAATATTTGCGGAAACTTTTGATGATGGTAGTTGGGACAATTGTGCAATTGACCGGTTTGAAGTTAAAAGACAATCAACCAACTGCGATAAACCACAAGACTTGCAATTCGGATCTGAAATCAATGTTTGTTGTGAAGATGTGGGAACAACAGTCTGGGTCGTTTTCAGGGTTTATGACATATACGGCAATTGGAATGAATGCGTGACCGATGTCATCGTTCAGGATAAAAGACCACCTGTGAATGTTTATTGTCCGGCAAATGTTACACTCAATTGTGGTCAGGATTATAACAATCTGAATCTTACAGGCGGTAATGCAACTTTTTCTGATAACTGTGGTTCATTGGTTGTTACAAAAACCGATTATCCGAATATCGGAACATGTGGTACCGGATCTGTGAGAAGGGTTTGGACAGCTACAGATCCTGCCGGACTGACTGCAAGTTGTACTCAATGGATCTATTTAAATGCACCTCCGCCCTTAACTGCAGCAATGGTTCAATGGCCGGGTAATAAAAACGTACAGGGTTGCTCTCCTGCCGATGCACATCCGGATGATACAGGTTGGCCGGTGGTGCCTGACCACCCTTGTCGTGATCTGGGGATCAGTTACACGGATCAATTGATCACAGCAGAAGCTTCAGGGTCATGCAGGAAAATTCTTCGGGAATGGAAGATCGCAGATTGGTGTCAAACGCCGCCTTATACCTATGTGACAAGAACCCAGGAGATTATTCTCAATGAAAATGTTAAACCTGTTTTTGTGACTTGTGCAGATGATATCGTCAATAATCCGCTGAATGATTGCGAAGCGATAATTGAACTTTCGGCATCTGCCACGGACAATTGTACACCACAGAATTTACTGAAATACAGATGGGAAATTGATCTGAATGGCAATGGAACAATAGATTTTTCAGGATTGGGAAATCAGATTGACAGGGTTTTCCCTTCTGGTAATCATAAAGTTAAATTTATTGTTCAGGATGAATGCGGGAACACCTCCACTTGTCAGGCGAATGTATCCAATATAGATACAAAAGCGCCAACTCCGATTTGTGTATCAAATATTACCACTACCATGATGAGTACGGGAATGATCGAATTTTTTGCAAAGGATTTCAATCATTGCGTGTGCGAAAAAGGGAGTTTTGATAATTGTACTCCAAAGGACCAGATAAGGTTTGCTTTTTCATCAGATGTGAACGATGATTCCAGGATTTTTACCTGTGCGGACATTCCCAATGGAATCGCAGCGACTTTCAATCTGAATGTTTATGCATTCGACCTGGCAGGAAATTATGATTTCTGTATGGTTCAGTTGGTGATTATGGACAATGTGAATGCTTGTCCTGACGCTCCTGATGCCCAGGGAAAGCTGGCAGGTAAGGTGATCAGCCCTGATTGGACAGGTATGAAAGAGTTTCCAGTAAAATTGCTCAGGGAAGATGACCTTATAGGAAGTAAAATGACGGATCAAAGTGGATATTATGTGTTCAGTGACCTTGATTATTACAAAAAATACAAGATTTTCCCGCAAAAGGCAGATGAAGTGACAGATGGCGTTACGACGCTTGATTTGGTCATGATCCAACAACATCTATTGGGGATCAATGCATTGAATTCTCCTTATAAATTGATAGCAGCAGATGCCAGCAACAGCGAATCAGTTTCTGGTGCCGATTTACTGGATATAAGAAATATCATTTTAGGTAAAACTGCAGAATACCCGGCCAATGATTCATGGAGGTTTGTCAGAAGCAATCATGTTTTTGAGGATCCTGAACAGCCCTGGGATTATAGGGAGGATTTTGTCGTGGATGAATTGTATCTGGACAGTGACAGTATTTATTTTATAGGTGTAAAAATAGGTGATGTAAACCTTTCTGCAACAAGCTTAAACGGTGGTTTACAGATTGAAACACGTTCGATGGATGAACTTGTTCTGGAAATGGATGAAAAACATTTCAAAAAAGGAGACCTGCTGCGTATTCCTGTCAGACTTGCAGAAAATGCTGATTTGTTGGGCATGCAATTTACACTTCAGATAGATCCTGAATTGTTAAAGATGACAAACATGGGGTCTGGCGCCATCAAAATTGACGGAAACAACTACCATCAAAAATCCGGATTGGGCATGACCACATTCAGTTGGAATGCCTCCACACCTTTGGAACTCAATGCCGGAGATGAACTTTTTATTGTGGAGCTTGTTGCTATAAAAGACGGATACTTATGTCAGGCTATAGATATCAATTCCATACTTACCAAAACGGAAGCATACAACCAAAATATGGAGATCATGGATATCAGGCTTGATAAACGGAATAGCATTGGAGAAGATGTAGTCGTATATCAAAACATACCAAACCCATTCAACAATTTTACAGAGATCAGTTTTGATCTTCCAAAGGCGATGTTTACAGAATTGTTGATCATTGATACTGATGGAAAGACGATATTCAGCCAAAAAGGGCATTACTCAAAAGGACGAAATACAATAACCATACAAAAAGAGATTTTCAGGGCTGAAGGTGTATACTTCTATCAGATCATTACCGAAAAAGGTATTGTAACGAAGAAAATGATTTTTATCAAATAATTCAGGAATATTTAAGTTTTGGAAAGGGTCAGGGAAAAAGTATCTTTGACCCTTTCGTCTTTTTGGTGGATTAGGGTTAAAAGCTCATTTTGGAAAATCAAGAGAATTAAAATTAAAAATAGTTGATAATGAAAGCGTTGGTATTAAAAAGCAAGGGTGTTTGGCCTTCGTTGGAAGATATTGAATTGGAGCACAGCTCAGATTTTTGTTACCCGGAATTATTGAATTCGTCACTCAACAGAAGGGACTATTGGATCGTACAAGGACTTTATCCGGGCATCCGCTACCCGATGGTTTTAGGATCTGACGGAGTCGGAATGTTGGAAAGCAGACGAGTGTTGTTCAATCCTTCTTTCAGCTGGGGTGATCAGGAGGCCTACCAGGCAAAAGATTACCACATACTGGGTTTGCCGACACGGGGGACTTTTGCTGAAGTACTCCAAATCCCTATATCCAATGTTTTTGATGTACCTGATCACCTCACAAATGAAGAAGCTGCTGCTTTGCCGCTTGCAGGATTGACTGCCTATCGGGCTTTATTCATAAAAGCTTCTCCCAATCCCGGAGAGAAAGTGTTTATTACCGGCATCGGAGGTGGTGTTGCCCTGTTTGTAATGCAATTTGCCTTAGCTAAAGGTTTGAAAGTATATGTTAGTTCAGGCTCAGATGCGAAAATACAGAAAGCGATCGAAGCTGGTGCTTCGGGAGGAGTAAATTACAACAGCAGTGCCTGGAAAAACAGTTTGTCTGAGATGGAACCGGAAGGATTTGATGTGGTCGTGGATGGCACCGGTGGCAGCGGATTGGCATCGTTGATATCAGTATGCAAGCCGGGTGCGAGGGTCGTGATATATGGAGGAACAGCTGGTAAAATCCCTGAGATCAATCCCCAGCATTTGTTCTGGAAACAAATCCAGATCATCGGTACTACGATGGGTTCTGAATCAGATTTTAAACAAATGCTCGCATTCGTCAAAAAACATCAGATCAGGCCGGTGATTGACTCAGTATATCCGTTAAGCGAAGCTGCTAAAGCGTTTGAGCGAATGGCATCTTCGGTACAATTTGGTAAAATGGTATTTGACAATCGAAATTAGAAGAAAGTTGAAGAGAATTGCCTTGATCAGTGACACGCACAGTTATTTTGGAGAAGAGATCAAACCTTATGTTCAGGATTGCGATGAATTATGGCATGCCGGTGACATAGGGAATATGGAAACAGCTGACCAGTATGAATCGTTGGGTATACCTTTCAGAGCCGTATATGGGAACATTGACGATCATGTTTTAAGAAGGCGATATCAGGAAACTCTTGATTTCGAAATTGAAAATGTGCATGTTCTGATGATACACATAGGCGGATATCCCGGAAAGTATTCACCTAAGGCAAAACAATTAATTTTCACGGGAGAATACAAGTTGTTTATTGCGGGGCATTCCCACATAGCAAAAGTGATCTATGATAAGCAACATGATCTTTTGCATATGAATCCCGGAGCATTTGGTAAAAGTGGATTTCACACTATACGAACCATGATCAGATTTTCGATCGAAAATAGCAGCGTTTTTAATGCAGAATTGATTGAATTTGCGAAGAGGTAGAAAATAAGTTAAAGTTTTTTTTGATTCGAATTTGCATAAATTAAAAATGTTGTTACTTTTGCATTCCGTTTTTAAACGGCTCTGATCTGGTAGCTCAGTAGGTAGAGCAACGGCCTTTTAAGCCGTGGGCCCTGGGTTCAAGTCCCAGCCAGATCACGTAAGATTAAAGCCTTTGCATAATTGACTTGCAAGGGCTTTTTTCATTTCGTAATGAACTGTTCGGTTTAATAAGAATAAAGAATCTTGTCGCATGACAAAAAATTATGAATATTTACTTTTAAATCATTCTATTTTCTGTTAAAATTGAGCTAGATTTGAAAGATCAACCTTTTGTCCGGATGGGGAAAGGATAGATTATTGAACAAATAATTTTCACAAACCATTCAAATTGAGGAGCCTTTTTCAAGATTCAATATGGCCGATTTAAATAAAAAAAAGCTTACAAATGAAATTAAGTGACAGCGCAAACAAATTACGGGAAATGATTGAGAAAGCCATTCAGGACCAAAAAATAACCCGGGAAGAATATGATATGATCATTCATCTGGCCACAGAGGACGGGCATATCGATCGTCAGGAACAAGCGCTTTTGGCAGAACTACAGGATATGATCGAAAATAAGATCGTTAAATATGCTCCGTCTGGAAAATAGTGTTTTTTACAAGTTGTCTGAATATGTATTTTGATGCCTGGCATCAAATTATCGAATTATTTTCCCAACCTTAGCCAGTCAGCTTGGGAAGTAAATGCATCAGCTTTTTCTGATTCATTCAATCTGGTACTCAATACTTACGAAGACAAGTTTGTGGACATCCAAATTCAATAAGAACGAATTTCGTCATGACATTTGGAGACCTGGCACTTTTTGTTCCGCTTATTGAATATCCAATGGAAATTCATCATACAAGGAACAGTCAATCTTTTTATTCAATCACCCTGTTTATTAGACAACTACTTTTTATTTACCTTGGCTTTTGTCGAAAAATGCAATTGGTTCATACTGACGAATGGGCTTTATATTTTCCTTGTTTTGATTGTTAAAGCTGGTTATTTTTTTATTTTTTTGGATTATTCTACGTTGATAATGCTTATATTTGCCCGATAAAGCCAAAAATTTAACAATAATGGAAGTAATCGTTTGTATAAGCAAGTCTCCGGACACCACAGCAAGAATTGCATTCACGGATCAGAATACAAAGTATGATGAGCAGGGTGTACAATTTATTATGAACCCCTTTGATGAATTTTATGCCTTGGTCAGAGGTGTAGAATTACAGGAAAAAGAAGGTGCTCAACTTACATTCTTGAATGTCGGTCCTGCCTCCAACGATATCATTATCAGGAAAGCACTGGCAATCGGAGGAAACAAAGCGGTCAGGATAGACACAGAACCCAAAAGTGCCTGGGATGTTGCCAAACAGATCGCAAGCTATCTTAAAGACAAAACATTTGATCTGGTTTTATTCGGAAAAGAGACCATTGATTACAATGGCTCAGAAGTTGGTGCCATGGTAGCCGGTATTTTGGATCTGCCCTTTGTTTCCAACGCGAGCAAACTTGAATTTGAGAATGGTAATTTCATATTGAACAGGGATATTGAAGGAGGTATTGAAAAGATACGGGTTGCTGCTCCCTGCATCATCAGCGCTGCAAAAGGTATGGCAGAACAACGGATTCCCAATATGAGGGGGATCATGATGGCTAAAACCAAACCGCTCGAAGTTGTTCCGGCTGTTGAAACAGAAGATCTTGTAGAATTGGTTTCCTATAGTTTGCCAGTTGAAAAATCCGGCGTCAAATTGGTTGATCCTGAAAATATGGATGAATTGGTTCGCCTGTTGAGTGAAGAAGCTAAAGTGATTTAACCAATTTTTTTTAACCTAATAATAATCTTATCATGAATATATTAGTTTTTGCAGATCATATAAATGGCCAATTTAAAAAGACAGCATTTGAATCCGTTAGTTATGCCTCAAGGGTCGCAAAGAGCAATAATGGCATTTGCACAGCAGTGGTGTTAGGTAAAATGAATGATCCCGCCAAGCTTTCCGGATTTGGAGCGAATAAGATATTAGAAGTTCCTTATGATGGAAAATTCAGTTCCAATGTATATTCTTCTGTTTTGATGGAACTTGCCAACAGGGAAAACGCTGAGTTGGTTGTAGTCAGTCACGATTTGAACGGAAAATCCATTGCCGGCTTGCTGGCAGCGAAATGGGGCGCAGGTTCAGTTACAGGGGTTGTTTCAATGCCTGAGTTCCACAACGATGGAATGGATGTTGTGAAAGGTGTGTTTTCAGCAAAAGCTTATGCCAGATACAGGATCAAAAGCGCTAAAAAAGTAATATCTGTGATGCCCAATGCCTTTCCGCCGGAAGAAGTTGGCGGAGATGCAAACATAGAATCAGTCAATATTTCGATTCCTGCTGACAGGATAGAAGTACTGAGTGTGGAACGTGCAGAGGGCAAGGTTCCCCTGCCTGAAGCAGATATTGTTGTTTCAGGAGGAAGAGGTTTAAAAGGGCCTGAAAACTGGCATCTGCTTGAAGATCTGGCAACTACAATCGGAGGTGTTTTAGCCTGCTCGCGACCGGTGGCTGATGTCGATTGGAGACCTCATAACGAACACGTAGGACAAACAGGAATTGTGATCCGGCCAAAATTATATATAGCTGTCGGAATATCAGGCGCCATTCAACATTTGGCCGGTGTGAACAATTCAAAAGTGATCGTTGTTATCAACAAAGATCCCGAAGCACCTTTCTATAAAGCAGCTGATTATGGTGTTGTCGGAGACCTGTTTGAAGTAGTGCCGCGTTTGAACGAAGCTTTAAAAAAATATCTCAAATAAATCAATTGAGCGCAATTGCTTATTTAACTGGATGATATACAATGTTTTGTAAAAATAATAAATATCTGGATTATCAAAAAGATTAAGTTGACGGTTGTTGCTTTATCGCATAGTGTGTCACAATCTCACAATTATGCAGTAGTGCTCGGAGAATTGGATGGGCCCCGGAAATTACCTATTGTCATCGGTGGTTTTGAAGCTCAGGCTATAGCAGTTGCGCTTGAAAATATGATCCCGAACAGGCCACTTACCCACGATTTATTTAAGAATACGCTTTCTGCTTTCAATATCAATATAAGGGAAGTCCTGATCAATAATTTGCTCGATGGTATTTTTTATTCTAAACTCATCTGTGAGAAAGATGGCGTAGAATATACCATAGATTCCAGGACTTCTGATGCCATCGCACTGGCTGTCAGGTTTAAGGCACCGATTTATACTTTTGATATTATCATGGATGCAGCTGGTGTTGTGATGGAGAATCCGGATATCATATCAGGTGGACGGGAAGAAGAACCTCCTGTAAAAAAGAAGGAATCCAAATCACTCACTAGTTATAGTATTGCTGCACTTCAGACAATGCTAGATAAAGCGATTGAAAATGAAGATTATGAAAAGGCCGCTATGATACGTGATGAAATCCAAAAAAGGGATCCTGCAGTTTGATACTTGTTTTTATTCAAGTACGATGGTGTACTATTTTTTCAAATGTACGCTACATGTCTTTTTTCATAATGCTCAGGTAAGATACGATGAGAAAAACTGCAACTGAAATGAGGCTGATAACCGTTGCTTCACGGTAATTCAACAGCAATTCAAAATTGGTCATTTCCTTGAAGCTGTCAACCAGTCGGAATGCCGGATTTGGCATCAGGTCTTCGATTGCATTCATGGGATAAAAGTGCATACTTCTGTGTTCAAAAATATTCCTGTGTATAGCCCAACGGATCATTGGTTCGAGGAAAATAATATATGCGAGGTAGGTGAAAATGGCCAGCCCTGACCTGCGAATGATCAATCCGAGGAATAGACCAAAGCTCAGATAACCCAGGTTCATCAGGAAATACCTTAATACAGCAAATTGATGTCCTTCAAAAATCATTTCCGTTGTAAATCCTTCTGTTCTGGATATCCCTATAAGCAAAGCTGAAATGAAGTAAATCAATGTTGCCCAAATACTTACCGTTATTATCACATATAGTTTGCCGAGATAAAATGACTGTCGGGTCATGCCTGTCAGTATATTTTGCCGCATCGTTTTGTTGCTTACCTCAGAAGTGATGATCACCACACCGATGAACCCGAGGAAAAGGAATGAAAACCAACTGCCTGAATAACCCTGATATTCCCAGATACCGGGAAAACTGAAAAAGGTTTCTTTTTGAGGTAGTCCGGGCATTTGAATGTAATTGTCCATTACAAAAATGGCAAAAGGCATCAAAAAAGTATATAAGGCCAATAGTAACAAAACCAGCTTGTTTTTACGGAATTTTTTCCATTCAAGACCGAGTAAATGCATTATTTGGAGATTCATCTGATTATTTTTTATAGTTTAACTTGAATGTTTACAGAAATAATGAAGAGTATGCCTATGATTCCTTAATGATCTGTAAAAATTCTTCCTCGAGTTTTTGTTTTCTGACTACCATATGTAATAAAATAAAACCCTTCTGAAATAATCTTTCGCTAAAAACAGCAATGTCGGCAGACGGGTCTGCAATACACTCAATAAACCCTGATTTCATTTCAGTAGATTTGATCAATTCCTGAGTTTTGAGGAATTCCATCAGGCTTGTATTATTTGTGCAACTTAGTTCCATCACGATGTCATTGCTCAGTATTGAACCTACTGGACCGATGGCCATCAGATGGCCTTTCTTCATAATGGCTACATGAGAACAGATCTTTTCCACTTCATCCAGGATATGACTTGCCATGATCACGGTTTTACCGCTTTGAGCGATCATTTTCAGCATATTACGCACATCTGCAATGCCTTGAGGATCCAATCCATTTGTAGGTTCATCAAAAATCAGAACGTCCGGATTGCCAACCATGGTTGCTGCAATGGCCAGCCTTTGTTTCATGCCAAGGGAATAGGTATAAAACGGGGAATATTTTCTTTGAGAGAGTTCGACCATATCAAGAATATCATCGAAATTCTTCTCCGAAGACTTTTTAATATGACGCACTATTTCAAGGTTTTCAACAGCATTCAGGTAAGGGTAGAAATTAGGTGTTTCCAGGATGGACCCGATATGCAAACGAGGATTGACCCCATACTGTCCTTCAAACCATTCAAATTTGCCGGCGTCTTGTTTTAAAATACTTAAAATAATACCCAGTGTAGTGGTTTTTCCACTGCCGTTTGGCCCAAGTATCCCGAATGCCTGTCCTGATTTGACCTCGAAAGTAAGGTCTTTTAGTGCCTGAATCCGTCCGTAAGATTTCGATAATTGATCAACTGTTAGAATATTCATAATACTGGATTAACATAGATAGTGCTTCAAAACTTTATTATTTTTGGATTTCTCAAGAACCAGATCTGAACTCAGATTTTTCGGAAAATTACTCAGAAAAAAATTGAATTTGACCGGAAAAATTCAATTTTTGTTAAACTCAGGATTAGTTCTCTTAAAAACAAATTAACGGATCAAATGTAGAACAGAATCTGATCTTTGAAATGAAATTATGACAAATTATCTTTTTTACACGACTAACTCCAAAAGAAAGCTGTTTTTTGGGAAATAGCAGCGGTTTATTTAATTGGTTCAAAATTCATCCGTGAAGTCTTGTTACATATTCGCCTTGATTATTCAATCTATATGGATTTGTAATTTGTAGATATGTTTATATAACAGATATTCAATCAATTGTGAACTCTTATCTGTAATCAATTTTAATGCTCTACTTCATTTGTTCAATTTTGGGAACTTATGATGGACATTCATATGAATAGACAAAAATGTCATGTATTGTTTATACAATTTGTACTCAATTTACATTTGAGTCAAGAAGACAAAAACATTGCTGTGTAAAATTCTTTATAATATGATAAGTTATTATATTTGTGCAAATGCCTTTCGAGCATCACAATATGAAGGTAGAAGAGTTATTTATTAGGGTAGATCGTAAAAATATTTATGTTAAGAAAATCATTCCTAAGTATAGTGATGATAAACCAACTATTATTTTGCTCCACGATGCATTGGGATCTGTAGCTCAATGGAGGGATTTTCCTGATATGTTAGCCAAAAAATTGGGAAACCCGGTTATTTGTTATGATCGTCCGGGTTATGGATTATCAGCTACAGGTGAAGGATATTTGTGGCCGGGTTATTTTGAGAAGCAAGCATTCGGTGTGCTGCCGGATCTGATGAAACAGGTCGGAATAAACGTTCCTTGTATCCTACTTGGCCATAGTGATGGAGGAACTATTGCCTTGTTGTTTGCATCAAAATTCCGCGTTAAAGCGATTATTTCTATCGCTGCTCATGTTATGGTTGAAAAAGTGACTTCAAAGGGTGTCAGCGAAACAGCAAGGAACCGGGCAGGCATTGTGGCAAAACTTGAAAAATATCATGGCGACAGGGCTGCAGGTATATTTGATACCTGGGTAGATATCTGGACTTCTGATGAGATGGAAAGCTGGAATATTTTACCTGAATTACAAAGGATCCACAACCCTGTACTCGTCATTCAGGGGAAAGATGACCAATACGCAACAGCATTGCATCCAAAAATGATCATGGAACGTGTTGGAGCGCATCAGGAATGTTTGCTAATGGAGAATTGTGGCCATTTTCCTCATCGGGAGTCTCCAGCTGAGGTGATGGATGGTATAAAATCCTTTTTGATTCGGCATGCTGTATGACAGACATGCATTTTATATTTGAGTCGAGTTTATAAAGTATAAAGTTGGTATAGTTAAAAGTGTTAATAATTGATATTGAACACGTTAACTGCAAATGCAAAATTATCATAAACATCTCAAAATCAGCAATTTAACTTTATCAACTTTCATCTTTATAACTTTTTAGACTGAACTCATATTTAATTTGATTTAAATCGTTAAAAAATGGATGTAAGCTTAAGCTATGCAAAAGGAATTGCCGAAAAACCTTTGCTGGAAATGACTGTAGGTGATATGCTGGATAAAATATCAGGGCAATTCCCTCATGAAGTGGCGTTGATAGTTGAACATCAGCAAATAGTCTGGACATATCAGACTTTTTTGAGGAGGGTTAACGAGCTGGCCAGGTCTTTAATGGCTATCGGGATCCAAAAAGGCGACAGGGTAGGGATTTGGTCGCTCAACAATTCAGAATGGGTGTTGACACAGTTTGCAACAGCAAAAATTGGCGCAATTTTAGTCAATATTAACCCGAATTATCGCTCCCACGAATTAAAATATGCCCTGAATAAAGCCGGAGTTAAATTGCTGATCACTGCCGACAAATCAAAATATATCAATTACAGCGGCATTGTACAGGAATTGGCTCCGGAACTCCTGGATGACGAAAAAGAACTTCGTTCCATGGAACTTCCAAACCTTAAAATGGTGGTCCGTCTGCATGAAAAAGATCTGCCTGGTATGATGTCCTGGTTTACATTATTGAAACATCAGATCCATGTCAGTTATGAAGATCTGGAAAAAAGACAGCAAAGCCTGGATGCTGATGAACCTATCAACATCCAGTTCACGTCAGGAACCACCGGCTTCCCGAAAGGAGCGACCCTTTCGCATAAAAACATATTGAACAATGGTTTTTTTGTTGCTGAAAGAATGGGGTTGACTCAGAATGACAAGGTGATCATACCTGTACCACTTTACCATTGTTTTGGTATGGTTATTGGCAACCTTGGTTGTGTGACACACGGCGCTGCTATGATCTATCCGGCTGAAATGTTTGATGCAGAAGCCGTACTGAAAGCTGTGGAAAAGCATAAGGCAACAGCTGTTCACGGTGTTCCCACCATGTTTATTGCTGAATTGGAACATCCTGATTTTGAGAAATATGATCTTGGTTCTCTTCGAACAGGGATTATGGCCGGAGCGCCATGTCCGATTGAAGTGATGAAAAAAGTACAGACATCCATGCACATGGATCAGGTTCAGATCGCTTATGGAATGACAGAAACCAGTCCGGTAAGTACACAGACAAAAATGGGTACGCCAATAGAAAAACAAGTGAGCACAGTGGGACAAGTCCATCCTCATCTGGAGATCAAAATCATCCAACCAGAAGATGGAACCATTCTTGAAAAAGGCCGTCCCGGCGAATTGTGTACCAGAGGTTACAGTGTGATGAAAGGATATTGGGATGATATGGATAAAACTGCTCAGTCGATTGACGAAGAAGGATGGATGCATTCCGGGGATCTTGCAGTTATGGACGATGAAGGCTATGTCAATATCGTAGGCAGACTTAAAGATATGATTATCAGAGGTGGAGAGAATATTTACCCAAGGGAGATAGAAGAATTTCTTTACACACATCCTAAAATTAGTGATGTACAGGTAATCGGGGTTCCCAGTGAAAAATTCGGCGAGGAAGTGATGGTCTGGATAAAATTAAAGGAACACGCTGATGCCACGGAACAGGAGATCATTGATTTTTGTACCGGAAAAATCGCTCATTATAAAATCCCTAAATTTATAAAATTTGTCGAGGAGTTTCCGATGACGGTTACAGGTAAAGTAAGAAAAGTCGATATGAGGACAATTTCCATTCAGGAACTGGAATTGCACAAGGCTGATCAGATTAAAATGGCGTGATCTTAGAGTAAGCGTTCGATTGTTTTGAAAGACTGCCGGAAATAAGTCAAACTTGTCTCAGGTGAACCGGAGTTTTGTCACCCACTACTTCAACTACAAACCAATTTAGGAAAATGATATTTTTTTTTGGATTAATTAAAATAGATAAATCCTTGTAAATCTGTATATCAAAGCGGGTAATCTCATTTACCATTAATTTTTTCTTAATTCAATGCTTTAAATTTTAAAATATTTGTACTTTTGCATTTCAATTGACGGATTGAATTGCCAAAGTGGCGGAATTGGTAGACGCGCTGGACTCAAAATCCAGTGATAGCAATATCGTGAGGGTTCGATTCCCTCCTTTGGTACATTTTTAACCTAACAATTTGATTATCAAGTAATTACAACCCTATATCAGATTCATTTTTGACAATTTTGGTTTATTTCTATTAAAGAATTAATTGATAGTTGAGATAAGGAATTTTTCAAATAAATAGTATGGTGCATTTTTCTTTTAGGAATTACTAAATACTCTTTAAGATGAAGAATCAACTATATTGGATAATTGAGTTGGGAAAAACAACTTAAAGATGCTGAAAGAAAATGAATTTTGGGCTATTGATGTTGAAACAGCAAACCAAGATCCTACTAGTGTATGTCATATAGGTGTTGCTAAATTTATTAATAATGAATTTGTAAATTCATGGAGTTCATATTTAAATCCTAAATGTATTTTCAATATAAAAAATATTGAAATTCATGGAATAGATTTTGAAAAGATTAAAAATGAACCTGACTTTCCAGTCATTTATTCTATATTATCTAAATTACTGAAAGATAAAGTAATAGTTCACCATAGTTCTAATAATATTGATGTTAATGCTATAAATGGATTGTGTTTGATCCACGATTTACCAAAACTTGGATTTAGATGGGTAAATAGCCTTAAGATTTTAAAAAATACAGTGCCAAAAGATAAATATTCAGGTGGATTTGGTTTGAAAGAGTTAGCTAAATTTCTTAATTACGAGTTTAGTCATCATAATGCTGAAGAAGATGCGATATTAACTGGAAGGATTATGGCTGGTTTATGTACTCAGGCTAATATGACGGTAATAGAATTGGAGGATTATGTAAATCAAGTTAATACTGAAGAAAGAGAAAGCAACTCATCAAAAGGGCGACCACTTATTATTAAACATAAAATAATTGACGGAAATCCCTCGGGGTATTTTAATGAAAAAAAGATTGTTTTTACTGGAAAAATGGTAAATGGTACATCAGTAATTGCGGAAGCATCAGCAAAAATGGGCTTTTATGTAAAAGATAGTGTTAATAAAGAAACTAATTTTTTAGTAGTGGGTTATTATGATGGATACCCAGATGATCACATTTCTACAAAAGTTAAACAAGCTATCAAGTATAATAATGAAAAAAAAGCGAATATTACTATTTTTAAAGAAGATGAATTTATTAAATTCGTAAAAGATAAAACAGGGATGGATCTACTTTGATACTGAAATAACTTATAAATTGGATCTGATTTTAAATTAGTAACTGACCTTTCGCAGTCAGAATATTTTGATAAATAAAATAAATTTTTACTGCAGAGCCAAAAGTGGTTCTGCGGGCTTAAAAGGTAGGTTCAGTTGTTTGAAATGTAATTTCATCCACTGTAACTCCTCGAAAGCAGCTTTG
>ERZ761602.1102-NODE-1102-length-51772-cov-11.203086_pt1 | contig 51772 bp, 52 predicted proteins | sample MGYA00512165_ERZ761602 | MGnify/ENA primary metagenome ERZ761602 (study PRJEB28899, sample SAMN02445085) | bioreactor sludge metagenome | biome: EBPR sludge; isolation source: Thorneside wastewater treatment plant | place: Australia: Brisbane, Thorneside...
TCTGGGCTGAGAACGGCAGCCGGGCGAAGGCGAGGGGAGTCCGGAAGAGGGAATTTCAGTGTTCAGTGTTCAGGGTTCGGGGTTCAGTGTTCAGCCGCCTCCCGCCGAGCTTCTCTGCCTGACGCCGCCGTGGAGAGCCGCTGCGGGTGACGTCTCCGCCCCGGGCGGCGTTCGCCTTCGAGACGCGGGGCTCGTCCCGATTCACGTTTCCACCCTGGCGCTCCCTGACCCAGTGAGAGCGTCGGCAGGTGTCCCCCTATTCCGTCTTCCTTCTTCCGTCTTCCCAAACCCTGGGAAAGTGAGTTTGAATCTTGAGTGCAAGGACAAGGCGTGAGCAGGTCGTCGGCAAGTGGTCGACAACTTGAGCCGTTCCGTCTTTCCGGACCACCGGCCGACCAGCGGGCCGACGCAACGCAACCAGGGGGTACCCTCCCTTCGATGACGCCGCGAGCCAGGATCGAACGCGCCTTCGCTCGCCTGGCCGAGCGGCCCGGCTACACCGACCGCTACAACCAGCGGCAGCTCGCCTGGCTCATCGAAGAGCGGTACGCCGAGGGCAACAGCGGGGCCTACGAAGCGCCGACGGGCTTGGGCAAGTCGCTCGCCGTCCTCATCCCGGCGCTGGCCTACGCCGCCGAAGGCAAGCGCACGGTCATCGCCACGTACACCAACGTGCTGGCCGAGCAGTACTGGCGCAAGGACCTGCCTCTGGCCCTCGAACTGCTCGACGACGTTTGGGGCGAAGCCAAGCCGACCGTGGCGTTCCTCATGGGTCGCCAACGGTACGCGTGTTTGGCCCAGCTCGACAACGAACCGCACACGCTGGGGGAGGCCTACCGCGACCGAGCCACGTGGGGCATCGAATCCGAGTTCCGCACGTTGCGGCTCGCCGCCGGACGCGAGGCGACGGCCCTATGGCGACGGCTCGCCGGCCCGCCGGTCTGCCCTGCCAGGCTTTGCACGCACTATCAGGACTGCTACTATTACTCGGCGCGGCGGGCCGCGGAACGCGCTGGCGTCGTGATCACCAACCACGCCGTGGTGCTGCAAGACGCCGTGATGCGGGACGCCTCGGAAGGCGATCAGGTGCTGCTCGGCAAGTTCGATGCCCTGATCGTGGACGAGGCCCACGACTTCGTCGCCGCCGCGCAAGCCGCTCTGGAGTTCGAACTCAACGACAAGTCGCTGACCACGATCCTCGGCCTGACCGGCCGCATGGATCAGACGCTCGCCCCGCTGGCCAACCAAGCCGGCACCCTGCCCGAGTGGAACCGCATTTATGGGGCATTTCGGGTGGACCTCGAGACGGCTCGCCGCGACCTCGGGATGATCGGCGAAGAGCACACAGGCATCCTGGAGATCGCACCCGCCGACTTGGCCGAACACCCCTCGGTCAAGGGACGCCGCGCGCATACGGTGCGTCCGCTGGTCGAGCGATTGGGCGACCACCTGGCGCTCTCGGTCAAGGCGTTCCTCGACGGGGCGCAGGCCATCGTCACGCGGTGGAAGGACGACGAGTCGTTGCGCGGCACGGCGATGCGCGAAGCGCAAGAGTGCCTGCGCAACTACGGGATGTTCCTGCGCGAGTACGCGTACGGGTGTCGCGGGCTGATCGCGCCTTCGGGGGCGTCGGTCTCGTTCGTCGGGCACGACGGCACCGCGCCGACCGCTCGCCTCGAGCCCGTGGACTTGGCCGAGCCGCTGAAGAACCTGGTCTGGACGCCGAACCCGGTGACCATCGCCATGTCGGCCACGCTGGCCGTGGACGGCGGTTTCGACTTCTTCAAGCGCACGACGGGCGCCGAGCCGCGTTCGACCGAAGTGCTGGCCTCGCCGTTCGACTACTCGAGGCAAGCGGCCCTGTACCTGCCGCCGATGGGAGCGGTCCCCGACCCCAGCGAAGCCCGCAAGCGTGGATTGGAGGGCCCTTACTTCGATGCCGTCGCCCACCAGATCGCCGACATCGTGGCGCACATGGGGGGCCGAACGCTGGCGCTGTTCCACAGCCGCCGCGAGATGGAGGAGGTGTACCGCCGCATCGAGCCGCGCGAGGACTTGCCGATCTACATGCAACGCGGCACCGGCGTGGCCAGCGTGGGCGAGCGGTTCAAGAACGAGGAACGCGCCACGCTGTTCGCCGTAAGGTCGTTCTGGACGGGCTTCGACGCCCCGGGCAAGACGCTCTCGTGCGTCGTGCTGGTCCGCGTGCCGTTCGAAGTGCCCGTGGACCCGCCGCAGTTGGCCCGCCAGGCTTGGCTGGAGAGCAAGGGCGAGAACCCGTTCTTTTCGTGGACGCTGCCGCAGGCGAAGATGATGGTCCGGCAAGGAGCGGGACGCCTCATCCGCCGCGACGCCGACCACGGCGTGATCGCCATCTTGGACCCCCGCGTGCGCACCAAGCGCTACGGCGAGGCGATCCTCGAAAACCTCCCGCCCGGGATGACCATGTGCGAGGACTTCCTGGAGGCGATGGTGCACGCCGGGTTGGAGTAACCCTCGCGGTTACAATGGAGCCATGCGCTGGAAAGGCAGGCGGCAAAGCGACAACATCGAGGACCGAAGGGGCAGCGGCGGCTTGGTGGCCGGCGGGGTTGGCACGCTGGTCGTGGCGGTCATCGTGCTGTTGCTCGGCGGCGACCCTTCGGCCCTTCTCGGCGGCGCAGGCGGCCCTTCGACCGGCGAGCCCCCGGACCCCGAGGCCAAGGAGTTTGTGGCCGTCGTTCTGGCCGACACCGAAGAGGTCTGGCGGGAGCAGTTCAAGAAGCTGGGTCGGACGTACGAGGAGCCGCGCTTGGTGTTGTTCACGGGGATGGTCGAATCGGCTTGCGGGACGGCATCCTCGGCGATTGGGCCGTTCTACTGCTCGTCGGACAGCACGATATACATTGATCTCGGGTTCTACGAGGACCTGAAGACGCGCTTCGGCGCTCCGGGCGACTTCGCCCAAGCCTACGTGGTCGCGCACGAGGTGGGCCATCACGTTCAGAACCTTCTCGGCGTGGCCGGGCGCGTTCACGAGCAGCGCCGCCGCCTCTCCGAGTCCGAGGCCAACCGGCTTTCGGTGAAGATGGAACTGCAGGCGGACTACTACGCGGGCGTGTGGGCCCACCACGCGCGGCGCATGGCCTCGCTCGACGAACAGGATTTGGAGGAAGCGATGCGAGCCGCCGAAGCCATCGGCGACGATGCGATCCAGAAGAAGGCGCAGGGCCACGTGGTGCCGGATTCGTTCACGCACGGCACCTCGGAGCAGCGGCGTCGGTGGTTTTTGCAGGGCTGGCGCACCGGCGACCCGAAGGGCGGCGACACCTTCACGGCTTCGCGGCTGTAGGGGCGTCTTGGGCGCACCGAAAGCCGACGTGCATCAAGCCCGTGTCCGGCGAGGACTTCATGCGAGCCGTGGGGCGATAGCCGCGGCAGTAGTTCGCCGCGCACAGGAACGAGCCGCCGCGCAGCACCCGCTTCGGCTGGTCCGGCTCGTCGGGGTCGAACGGTTCGGTGGGCCCTCTCGGGTTGGCCGATGCGGCCGTAGCATAGGCGTCTGGGCGGTACCAGTCGGCGCACCATTCCCAAACGTTTCCCGCCATGTCAAAGAAGCCCCAGGGATTCGCGCCGAACGAGCCGACCGGTGCCGTGGTCGCGAAGCCGTCGGTGTTGGTGTTCCGCTCGGGGAACGTGCCTTGCCAGATGTTGGCTTGCGGGGCGTCGTCGTCGAACGGGGCGTCGCTCCAAATGGCTTCAGGTTGTTCGCGGCCCGCTTTGGCCGCGTACTCCCATTCGGCTTCGGTGGGCAGCCGTTTGCCCGCCCACTCGGCGTAGGCCGCAGCGTCTTCCCAAGCCACCTGAACCACCGGATGGTCGCCCTTGCCCTCGATGCTGCTTTCGGGCCCTTCGGGGTGCCGCCACTGGGCGCCCGGCACGTACGCCCACCCCTCGCCTTCTTGGAATACCGCCGCCCCGGGAACGAGGAGCTCGATTTTGGCGCCGGGGAAGTCCTCGGATCGCGGCGTTCGCTCGGCCACCGTCACGTAGCCTGTCGCCACGACGAAGGCGGCGAACTGGTCGTTGGTGACCTCGTGCGTGTCCAGATAGAACGAGGACACGGTCACTTCGCGCGCGGGGCCCTCGTCGGGCATCCCTCGATCTGTGCCGAGCGTGAATGTGCCGCCTTTCACGAACACCATCCCCGGCGGCGGGGGCGCGGCGACCTCGGCGGGCTGTTCGCGCGGCGGGCTGGAGCATCCCGCCGACAGGCAGAGCCAAGCAAGCCAAATCGCCGAGCGGTTCTTCACCGAGAACGATCATAGCGCGATGGGGGTATCGTGCGCCCATGATTGCCTACTTGGCGATGGCTCTTGCGATGGGGCAAGCCGCGCCGCCGAACATCGTGGTCGTGTTCTCGGACGATCATGCACGGGCCGCGATTTCGGCGTACGGGTCGAAGCTGATCCAGACCCCGGGCCTCGACCGGATCGCCAAGGAGGGTGTCCGCTTCGACCGTCACATCACGGGCAACCCGCTTTGCGCACCCAGCCGTGCCTCGCTGCTCACCGGCAAGCACAGCCACGCCAACGGCCACAAAGACAACACGACCTCGTTCGACCCCACCCAGCAAACCTTCCCAAAGATGCTTCAGAAGGCGGGCTACGAGACGGCCGTCGTGGGCAAATGGCACTTGGTCTCCAACCCGACCGGCTTCGATTTCTGGGAGGTGTTGCCGGGGCAGGGCGCGTACTACAACCCCGAGTTCATCACGCCTGCGGGCCGCTTGCGGCGGCAGGGCTACTCCACCGAGATCATCACCGAGCGGGCGGTCGAATGGTTGCGCCAGGCGAGGAACAAGCCGTTCTTCCTGTTGGTGGGACACAAAGCGCCCCACCGGTATTGGGCGCCCGGTCCAAACGAATACGACTTGTTCAAGGACCAGGTCTTCCCCGAGCCGCCGACCCTCCGCACCGATTACGCCACGCTCGCCTCGGGCGCGAAGAAAGCGCTGATGCGTGTGGACAAGCACCTGCGGATCAAGAACGACCTTCTGGTGGGCTTCCCGCCCCCCGGACTCGACGCCGAGCAGACGGCGCGCTGGAAGCAGGCGTTCGGCGCTCAAGACGAGGCCTATCGCGTCAGGCTGGAGCGGACCGGCGACCTGCTGGGCACCAACTACCAACGCTATCTGCAGAACTATCTTCGGTGCGTGGCGGCGGTGGACAAGAGCGTCGCCACCCTTATGGACGAACTGGATCGGAAGGGGCTGACCCAGAACACGGTGTTCGTGTACGCGTCGGACCAGGGCTTCTTCCTCGGCGAGAACGGGTGGTATGACAAGCGCTGGTTCTACGAGCCGTCGGCGGGGACGCCGCTGCTGGTGCGCGGGCCGGGTGTTCGGTCGGGCGTGGTGTCGCAGGTGACGTCGCATGTGGACCTCGCGCCGACGATCCTCGAATGGGCCCGCGTGCCTGCGCCCGACGACTTGCACGGGAAGTCCCTGGGGCCGTTGCTGCGCGGCGGAAAGGAGGAGAGGCCGGCGGCGTATGGGCACTTCTACGAGAGCGACGACCCCGACCACAAGGTGCCCAAGTGGGTCGGCGTGACGACGGCTCGGCACAAGATCGTGTACTACTACGAACTCGGCGAGTGGGAGCTGTTCGACCTGCACACCGATCCTTTGGAGCGGCGGAACCTGTGGCTTTCGGGGCCGGTCGGGCTGAAGCGCGAGATGATGCGGCTGCTGCAGTCGCGTCAGAAGGACTTGGGCGAGGAGTCCTGGATCTGCTCGCGCGTGGACGCAGCAGCGCGGGCCGCTTGGTGAGGCGGGTCAACCGAGAAACTCGAAGTCCAGATCGTGAAACCGTTCGAAGGCTCTGTCGGTTGAGGCCAGTCGGCAACCGCTGGCGATGGCAAACGCGGCGAGGTAAGCATCCATCCAGACCTTTGGCGAAGCCCCTTGCGGAGTTGACACTCCACGCCAACACCAACTAAGCCTGACGGACAGTTTTCAATCCAAGTATTTATGTCAGATAAAGTGTACTCGAAAAACCAATATCAGTAACAACCAAGTGCCCATTGCAACCTCTCCATAAAGTGATCAGCTGTCGCACACGTCACCCGAACCTTCGGCCACGCTGCGATGAGCTGGACGCTACTCTCGTTGTACCTTCGCTTTTCCTCATGGTCTTTACCCTCCTTTGTCCGGACTAGCCGAGGCGTCTTTCCATTGAGCCAATGCGCTGGGTCGGGAAGACATTCGATCTCTGGAGGAGGAGCATATGCGTACATCGCCGCAATGACCCAAGATTCAGTAGCCTTGCTTGGAATCATAAACACGACCGGGTGGCTCTCTTCTATGGCAAGGACCTTGCGCAGGCGCGCTTCAACATTCAAGCTCGTATCCAGAGCTGCTGGGCATGGAGCCTCAAGTCGGCCAAAATCATAGGCTTCTGCTTCTGCTTCCGACGCAACATCTGCGTCCAAATGGATGACGAGGCAACTGGAATTTGTCAGGATTTCGGCCACGCCATGACTACTGTTATCCGTACACCATTTCAAGACCCCTTTCCACCCACCTCCGAATTGACCTTGATCGTTGGAACATTGAAGCTGATCAAATGGCGGTTGAATCTGAGTCACAACAAACTCCGCCCCACCAGTTAGAGACATCAGGGCGGCTTTGAAGACAATGAGATCAGTGGGGCCTTCACCAACAAAGCTGATCCGCTTAGACATCCGGGACCGCTCCGATATGGCCAGAAACCCATTGCTGGGAAAGGGGCGTTCCTTGTTTTGACCTCATAATCATCTTTTCTGTGACGGATATTCGTTGAATCTGCGTTCGACCCATCCCGTCTCGGTCTACGGCAAAAAGCCTCACCCGATCATCAAGAAGTGGCAGGCCGTCAAGTACGAGTGGATTGTGTGTAGTCAGAAGGCACTGCATCTCCTTCGTGATCATCCATGTGCAGAACTGCGAAGCCAATCTGCGGGCCATCCTTGGGTTAAGTGCTTGGTCGAAGTTGTCTATCGCAAAAAACTTGGGCGACCTTGAGTGGAGGGCCAAGGCAGCGCAGAACAGCACATAGAGAACACCTTCGCTTGCGTCGTAACCAGAGAGAACGTTCCTCCATTGGCCCATATACCGATCACGAAACATGATCGCAGTCTTCATTTGTGGTACTCCATCAGCGATGGGTAAATCAACGGTTGTCGCTGAGCCAAAATCCCGCACCCAATCGACGGTTTCGTGGATAAACCTACTCAATTCCATTCTATCCTGAACAAGGCGCAAAATGTCACGAACAGCTCTAGGCAGATTACCGCCTGCGAGTCCGACTGGTTCTCTATTCTGAGGGTCAACCTCTTGACCCCGTAACGTCGGGGTGTCTGGCGCGTAGATTGCATAGCCCTCCAAGTAGCGTGCGAGTTTGGCTCTTGTTGACTCAGCAGGCGTTTCAGCCAACTTGAGGGCGACCCAACTGCGTGTGTCATCGTATCCTCGTGTATTCTTTGGTGACCGACCCGAGGAAGCTAGGGAGTCCTTTAGAAGTTCGTTCTTGTACTTCCATCGCCTTGTCGGCCTTTCTATTGGGTTATACAGGTTTGTCTTGTATTCAGCGATCTCGCCGAAGAACTCTCCGACAACTTCAAGCCGTATGTGACTTGGAGTCCTCAAATTGCGAAAAGAGGACTTGTACAGGGCAGGAAGGCCAAGACGCACTCCCCTTCGGCCCAGTGACTCGTCGTCCACCTGACCAGAGATTGCGGCGCTGGCGACACCGATTGCCTCGAGGACGTTACTCTTGCCCGCGCCGTTCGCCCCGATGAAAACGTTGACAAATCCCAATTCCACAGATACATCCGCAAGGGACTTGAACCCGGAAATGTGAACCGAAGTAATCATGTGTGGCCCATTCTATCCGATCCAGACTCACTCCGTCAGTGGCTGCCGGACTAGGATTCGAACCTAGACGTGCGGCACCAAAAACCGCTGTCCTGCCATTAGACGATCCGGCAAACCGGAGGCGATTGTACCCGCCGTGCTCATTTGGCTTCGGGAGCGGGGCGCAGCAAGATCAGCACATCGCCCGCCTGAAGCGCCATCGTCTGAGCCCGAAGAAAGGCAAAACGATCCGTGCCGCGCCGCAGCGAAAGCGCCACGGCCCCCTGCCCATCGGCAACCTCTCGGGCTGAGCGGCCGACGTCCTCGACTCGCACCCGATAGTCTTCGATCTCGGCGCCACGACCGTGGTCGAGCAGCTCGCCCAGGAACGACGCCGAGGCCGGCGAATCGGTCGAAGCCGCCAACAAGCGCCCGCCCGCCACCGACGGCGCGATCACCACGTTCGCGCCGCTACGCTCGACCAGACGCACATTCTCGTCCTCGCGCGCCGCTGCCACGATGGTTACGGATGGGTTCAGGTCGCGCGCCGTGAGGCACATCAGGACGCAGTCCGAATCGGAGTTCGGGGCGACGATGACGTGTGCCGCGCCCCGAACGCCGGCATCGAGCAGGTGCCTTTCGCGGGTTGCGTCGCCGCGCAGAGCCGTCAGCCCCATGTTGGCGGCGGTCTCCAGGGCGTCGGGGTCGCGTTCCACCACCAAGATGTGGTTGGGAGGCACGCCGCGCGAGAGCAGTTCCTCGGCAGCCGACCTCCCCTTGACGCCGAAACCGCAGATGATCGTGTGGCCTTTCATGGACTTCCTCAAGCGATTCAGATGGATGGATTCGATGGAGCGACGCAGCAGCAAGTCGTAGGCCGTCGTTAGGAACACCAGCCAGATGACCACGCGGATGGGCGTGATCGCGAACGTGACGATGCCCGTGGCCCAGTTCGAAATTGGCACGATGTCGCCATAGCCGACGGTGGTGATCGTCACGACCGCAAAGTAGAGCAGGTCGAGCGGAGACAGCGACCCGTCGCGGTTGTCCTTGATCCCGTCTCGCTGCGTCCACAGAAGCAGCCAAACCACTGCAGTCAGGATGAGGATCGCCAAGAGCCGAAGGCCCAATCCGCGCCAAGGCGACTCGGCGGGCAGGTAGATGCGGCGGTCGGCGTATCGGTCGGCCATTGGGACGCCGATCACTCTACCTCCGGGCGCATTCTCTTGAACCCAATCGGGTTCAACTTCCGTCCCTTTGGATGAGCGTTTCCAGCGTGATCAGAATCGTCGGCCTTCAACGCAGCGCCCACCCCGATGGCGAATTCGTCCTGCTTCAAAACCAGGGCTTGATCCGCGAGTCTCCGCGGGGTCACGTCGTGCTGTCCGATGGCGCGATCCAAGCGGGCGAGCTGGACTGTGGCGCGTACGTCTTCCAATCGCTGGAGCCCATCCCAACAGGGGCTTACATCCTCCTCCGCACGGGCCATGGCGAGAACAAGTGGATCCGCTCGAAGGACGGTGCACTCGTCTATGTGGTGTTCGCCCGCCGCAACGCGCCGCTCTGGCCCGAGTGCTACGGCGGCCTCCACGTGCTCCACACGCAGCACTCCTTCGTCGAACGCGAGCCCGTGTGTGTCGGCTAGGCCCAGCCAACGTGGCTTCGTCATGTAGAATGTCCTCTACTATGATCGTCCGGTACGACACGCCGTTCCAACTCTCGGGCGCCTTCGAGCCGAAGGGCGATCAGGCGACAGCGATCGCCGGCCTCTTGGATGGGCTCGAGTCGGGCTACCGCTACCAAACGTTGCTCGGCGCGACCGGAACGGGCAAGACGTTCACCATGGCCAGCGTGATCGCCCGCGCCCAGCGGCCTGCGCTGATCATCGCGCACAACAAGACGCTCGCCGCCCAACTGTGCCAGGAGTTCCGCGCGTTTTTCCCGGAGAACTCGGTCCAGTACTTCATCAGCTACTACGACTATTACCAGCCGGAAGCCTACGTCCCGCAGAGCGACCTGTACATCGAGAAGGATTCCAGCACCAATGAAGAGATCGAGCGGTTGCGGCACGCGGCGACGCACGCGTTGCTCGAACGCCGCGACGTGGTCGTGGTGGCCAGCGTGTCGTGCATCTATGGTCTGGGCTCGCCGAGCGAGTACGCCGAATCGGTGGTCACGTTCGAAGTCGGTGTGGACTTCAACCTGCAAGAGGTCCTTCAGAAGCTCGTGCAGATGCAGTTCACGCGCAACGAGATGGTGCTCCAGCGGGGCACGTTCCGCGTGCGAGGCGACACGCTGGAGATCCAGCCCAAGGACGAGGAGATCGTCACGCGCATCGAGTTCTTCGGCGACACGGTGGAGCGCATCCGCCTGTTCGACCCCCTGACGCAGGACGTCATCGACGAGCCTTCCAAGGTCAGCGTGTTCCCAGCCACCCACTACGTGACCCCCTGGGAACGGCTGGACGAGGTGTTGGAGATGATCACCGCCGAGCGCGACGAAGCCGTGGAGCGGTTCCGCTCGCAGGGCAAGTTCCTCGAAGCCCAACGCCTGGAGCAACGCGTCAACTTCGACCTCGAGATGATGCGCGAGGTGGGCTTCTGCAGCGGCATCGAGAACTACTCGCGTTACTTCGACGGGCGCGCCGTGGGCACGCCACCGTACACGTTGCTGGACTTCTTGCCGACCGACGCCATCGTGTTCATCGACGAGAGCCACCAGACCATCCCCCAGATTCGCGCGATGTTCAACGGCGACCAACAGCGCAAGGGCGTCCTGGTCGAGTACGGTTTCCGGTTGCCCAGCGCCCTGGACAACCGCCCGCTCAAGTTCGACGAGTTTCGCGACCGTGTGCGGCAGTGCGTCTTCGTCAGTGCAACGCCGGGGCCCTTCGAGACCGAAAACGAGTCCAACCGAGTCCAGCAAGTCATTCGTCCGACGTACATTCTCGACCCGGAGATTCAGGTGCGTCCGACGCATGGCCAGATCGACGACCTGATCAACGAGATTCAGAAGCGCATCGCCAAGGGGCAGCGCACGCTCGTCACCACACTCACCAAGCGGATGGCCGAGGATCTCACCAACTACCTGCAGGAACTCGACATCAAGGTCCAGTACATCCACTCGAACGTCCACTCGCTCGAGCGGCCCGAGATTCTGCGCGACCTGCGGCTGGGCGTCTACGATGTGGTCGTCGGCGTGAACCTGCTGCGCGAAGGCCTGGACCTGCCCGAGGTGACGCTGGTCGCGATTCTCGACGCCGACAAGGAGGGCTTCCTGCGCTCCGAGACGTCGCTCATCCAGACCATCGGCCGCGCGGCGCGCAACGTGGACGGCACGGTGATCATGTACGCCGACGAGGTCACGGACTCGATGCGCGAGGCGATCGAGGAGACCAATCGCAGGCGCGAGGTCCAGGCGCGTTACAACGAAGAGCACGGTACCCAGCCCACGACCATCGCGAAGGAAGTCCGCGAGACCGTCCGGGCCTACAAGGTGGAAGCCGTCGCCGAGGTGATGGCGCAGTACAACGCCGAGGTCTCGTCCAAGTCGCCGATCCGCGCCGAGGATGTGCCGATCCTCATTGATGCGTTGGAGAAGGAGATGAAGGACCTGGCCAAAGCGATGGAGTTCGAGAAGGCGGCCGAGATTCGCGACCAGATCCAAGGGTTGCGGAAGATGCTCGGCTTGGGCGAAGGTCGCCTCGGTCGCGATCGGCGTCGGCTCCGCCGCCCCGGGCGGTAGTGTGCCGTCCATAATGAACACCATGAAGGTTGTGGTGTTCGGCGCGAGCGGACGAGTCGGTCGGCGGATGGTCGAATACGCCCTAGACGCCGGACACGAGGTGACGGCGTTCGTGCGCCATCCGATCGAGCTGCGAGACCACCCCCATGCGGGCGGGTTTTGCGTCGAGGTGGGCTCGATCAGGGAGCGAGAAACCGTCACCCGCGCGATGACGGGCCAGGAAGCCGTGTTGTCGGCGCTTGGCATGCCACGCATCGACCTTCCTTCGCGCCTGCTTTCCAACGCGATGAAGGCGATCGTGGCCGCGATGCGCGCCCGCGACGTTCGACGGATCGTTGCCGTCGGCAATGGTGGCGTCTTGGATCGGCGAAGCGGTGGGCCAGTGTTCCGGTCGCCCAACTTTCCGGCGGAGTACTTCCACGTGGCGAACGATCACTACAGGGCGTTGCGCGTCTTGGAGAAGACGGCGCTGGACTGGACGTTCGCCTGCCCGGCCACCATGCCTTCGGGCGAACGGACGGGCAAGGCGAAGGTCGAGGTGGACCATATGCCCGACGGCGAGTATCGCGTGTCGGTCGAGGACGTGGCGGCGTTTTGCGTCGCCGAGTTGGCGGCTCGCGAACATTTGCGCCAGAAAGTCGGCCTCTCGTACTGATCAGCACACTAGGCCACGACAGAGCGTGGCCCTCCAAGGTTGAGTTCAGGCTGGCTGGCCGCCGCGGGCGACTGGGATCGGGTTGTGGATCTCTTCGCCGTCGGAAACCCGGAAGAGCGGGTGGGCCGAGTACTGGATCACATAGGCTTTGCGCATGCCCGAAGACCGATTGGGCCCGCTCTTGTGCAGGCACAGGCTGGGAAAGGCGATCATCGAACCCGCGCGGATCGGCACCTGGATGCCCTGATCCGGCGCATCCGAGGGGTAGCCGACCAGACCGATGGACGTGGCTTCGTGCGGGCGCAGTCCGTCGGCGTGCGAGCCGGGAAGCACCGAGATGCATCCGTTCTCCGTGGTCGCGTCGCTGATCGCCAGCCAAAGCGTGAGATACGGGGCCGGACGCACCGGGGTGTAGGCGTCGTCCTGGTGCCAAGGGAACTCCTTGTCGCCCTCGGGGTGCTTGTACACGGTCTGATTCCAATAGAGGTCGGTGTCGCCCGTGCCCAGAAGCCTTGTGGAGAGTTCGACGAACTCGGGCCTTGTCACAAAGGCGCGAACGGTCTCGTCCTCCTCGGCGATGTAAGCCGTGAACGCGATCTCGCCAGCCCGGCTGATGCCGCTGTCGCCCTCGGCGCGAAGGGCTTCTTCGTGCTTGCGGAAGTGCGCCTCCAGCGCCTGATCGAGCGCTTCCATCGTCGGGGCGTCGAACACGTCCTCCAACACGACGAACCCGAGTTCGTTGTATTGAGCCACCTGAGCATCGGTCAACAACACGATGGTGATTGTGTCACGACCGCAGATCGTCATGGGCGGCCACTGGTCGTCAAAACGAGCAAAACGATTGCCGTCGGACCTCTGGATAATAGAAGCATCCGTGGCTGCGCCAACCCACGTCCCGACTGCCGCTCCTTTGCGCCTGACTTATCTGGCGTGCGGCATGGGTTGTGTCGCCCTCGGTTTTATCGGGCAGTTCGTCCCGGTGTTGCCGACGACGATCTTTTACATCTTGGCCCTGTTCTGCTTCAAGCGGTCGAGCCCCAAACTCGAGGCTTGGTTGCTCGACAGGCCCGTGGTCGGCCCTATCTTGCGGGAGTGGGATCGGACCAAGAGCCTTCGGCTGGCGACCAAACGCTTGATCCTCACCGTGCTTTGGCTCGGTCTGGCCGTCTCAGCGGCGCTCGTCCACAAACCGACCGTTTGGGCGATCTTGGCCGCGTGCGGCATCGGTGTCACGTGGTACATCGTCACTCGACCGGTCCTCTTGGACCCTGAAACGCCCGTGCCATAATCGTCCTTCGCATGGCCGAGCCCCAAGACGACCGATTTCGACTCGAGCCCGACCAAGCCCTGATCGTCGCGGAGCGATTCGGGACGCCGGCCTATGTGGTGGGCGAGGCCCACTTCCGCACCCGGATTCGCCGCTACCGAGCGGCGTTCCAAGCGGCTTACGCCGACAGCGAACTGACGTTCGCCAGCAAGGCCAACAGCACGCTTGCCTTGATCGCCATCGCCCATCAGGAAGGTTGCCTCATCGACACGGCCAGCGAGGGCGAGTTCCGCGCCGCGTTGGCTGCCGGAGTGCCCGCGTCACGGTGCCACCTGCACGGCAACAACAAATCGGTGGAAGAACTGGCGTTCGCCATGGGACAGGGCATCGGGCAGATCGTGGTGGACCACTTCGACGAGATCGACGCCATCGTCGCGTTGTCGGATCGGCGGGCGTGCCCCGAACTCGTGTTGCGGCTCGCGCCGGGCGTAGACCCGGTCACCCACGCCAAGATCTCGACGGGCCAAGCCGACACCAAGTTCGGGTTCAACATCGCGGACGGGTCCGCCGAGGAAGCCACGAAGCGCTGCCTGCAGAAGGGTCTGCCGCTGGCGGGATTCCACTGCCACGTCGGCTCTCAACTCCTCGACCCTGAGGCGCAGATTTCGGGCGGACAACTCGTGGCCGAGTTCGCCGCGCGCATGGCCCGCGACCACGGATTCCAGTCCTCCATCCTGAACGTGGGCGGCGGGTTGGGCATCCGCTACACCGACCGCGACGTGCCGATGTCGGTCGAAGACTACTGCGCCGAACTCGTGGCGGCGATCCAAGAGGCGTTGAGAGGTTCCGGCCTCAGGCCCCGACTCGTTCAAGAGCCCGGCCGCTCGTTGATCGGCGAATCGGGCGTGACGCTGTATCGGGTGGGCGTTCGAAAGATGGTGCCCGCCAAAGGCGGTTCGAGGACGTACCTGTCGGTGGATGGAGGTCTGAGCGACAACCCGCGACCGGCGCTCTACGGGGCCAAGTACCCCGTCGAGCGCGTATCACCCGCGTCCGGGGGCCCGGAAGCCGTGTTTACGGTCAGTGGGAAGCACTGCGAGACCGACCGTCTGTTCGAGGACGTTTCGCTCCCCGAAGGCACGGGGCGCGGCGACCTGCTCCAAGTGCTTTGCACGGGGGCGTATAACAGTTCTATGGCCAGCAACTACAACCGCTACCCGCGTCCGACCACCGTGTTGCTGTCCGAATCGGGCGAGTTCGAAGTGGTTCAAAGGCCCGAGACGTGGGACGAGATGTTCGCTCGCGAGTCCATCCCGGGGCGGCTGAGGCGCGAGGCCGTAGGGGCGGGGAACTAAGCCATGCCTCCCATGGAATCCATGTTGGCGACGGGTCTGGTCATCTTCTGGGCCATCGGATTGCACGAGTACGCCCACTGCAAAATGGCCGACCTGGCGGGCGACCCCACGCCTTCGTACTATGGCCGCGTGACCCTCAACCTCACCAAGCACTTCGAGTTGATGGGCACGATCATGATCATCATCACCACGTTGACGGGGTTCGGCATCGGTTGGGGCAAACCGGCGCCGATGGACCCGCGCAAGATGCGGAACCCCAAGTGGGACTTCTTCGCTGCGGTCGCGGCCGGTCCGATCAGCAACCTGCTGCAGGCGGTGGTGTTCGCGATGATTCTGCGCGTCGTGATGGGTGCGCAAATCGAAGTGAGCACGTTCGTGGGCAGCCTGCTGCTGTACGGGGTGATCGTCAACCTTTCGCTGTGCTTCTTCAACCTGCTCCCGCTCGGCCCGCTCGACGGCCACTGGTTGCTCGGCACGTTCTTGCCCGAGAACCTGCGGCTGAGGTGGATCCTGTTCAATCGGCAGTACGGTGGCTTTCTTCTGCTTGGGCTGATCCTGTTCGGCCAGTTGAGCGGCGATGGCGGGGTGATTTCCAAGGTATTGGGCCCGCCCGTCATGAAGACCTTTGAGTTCCTCACTGGGTTCAATCCGTTACAAATGCGGTAATGCAACCTGCGTCCCCCGACCCGACTCTATACATGATGCCCGTTGCACAAGCCACCCAGACCGATCCGTCGCCCCTTCCGGCGACCGTCGAAGCGGTGGTCTTCGATTTGGACGATACGCTGTGCGCCTATTGGGACGCGGCCAAGGCCGGGATTCTCGAGGCGTTCGCGTTGCATGGCCCTGCGGGCCGTACCCCTGAAGCTTGGGTGGCCGTGTGGGGCGAAGCTTTCCACGAGTTCTGCCCCAACCTCAAGCAAACCGATTGGTACGTCAGGTACCTCAAGTCCGGCGCGACGACGCGCACCGAACTCATGCGGCGGGCCCTGGCTCGGGGCGGCGTGCAGGACGAGGCAGTCGCGCAAGCGCTCAGCGCGGCGTACGCCGACCGACGCAACGCGCACCTTCGGTTGTTCGACGACGCCCTCGCCGTGCTGCGCGCCCTCAAGAAGGGCCACAAACTCGCGTTGATGACCAACGGGCCCGCGGACGTCCAGCGGCAAGAGATCGAGACGCTCGGTATCGGCGGCTTCTTCGACGCGTTCTTCATCGAGGGAGAGTTTGGCGAGGGCAAGCCGAGCCCTCGGGTGTTCAAGAGCGCCGAGCAGGTCCTCGGCACCTCGTCCGAGCGGATGCTCTTCGTCGGCAACTCCTACAAGCACGACATCGAACCCGCCTTGGCGATGGGTTGGTCGGCGGCATGGATCCAGCGGCCGTCCGACGTGGCCCCGAGTTCGAAGACCGGTCTGCCCGAGTCCAAACCCGAAGGGAGGCCCGAACCGACCGTGCGGCTCAGCCACCTGAGCGAACTGCTTCCGATGCTTGGTTTGGCCTGACTTTGCCCGAACGAGGGCCCAAGTGTCATAATCCCGCGCATGGACAAGATTCGCGTGGTCATCGCGGACGATGAAGAGGCCTATCGCGAGGTCCTCAAGAAGACGCTCTCCAATCTGATGCCGGATTGCGAGTTGTTGGCCGTCTGCAAGGATGGAGAGGAAGCTCTGAACGTTTGTCTCGAGGACCCGCCCGACGTGCTGCTCACCGACATCAACATGCCGAAGCTGACGGGCATCGAACTGGTGCAGAAGTTGCTGACCAAGGAGAAGCACGTCATCCCCGTCATCCTCACGGTCCAGGAGGACGACGACACGGTGTACGATGCGTTCCGCGCCGGAGCGCGGGGCTATCTGCTCAAGACCAGCAGCCCCAAGGACGTGGTGGACGCCATCCGCTTGGCGCACCAAGGCGAAGCCAAGGTCACCCCCAAGATCGCCGCGAAGATGATCGAGTACTTCTCGAACAAGCCGCAACGCGAGGAAGAGGTGGACGACACATGGCTCTACGTGCTCAGCGACCGCGAACTCGAGGTCCTCAAGTTGGTGGCCCAGGGACTCCGCAACAAGGAGATCGCCCAGAAGCTGAACATCGCTGAGAAGACCGTGAAGAATCACGTCAGCAACATCCTCAAGGCGTTGCAGGCGAACAGCCGAACCGAGCTGACGATCATGGCGATGAAGGCCAAGCTCGTCAGCGAACAGTGATGAAGCGCCTCGCTTTCGCATTGGGTTTGGGCCTCGCAGCGATGACCATCGCTCAAGAGAAGAGCACCGTCGCCGTCCCCACCTGAACCGGGTGACCCGGTGAGGGTCGGTTCCTCGGTTCGGGGAACTTCGAGCATCGGTTCGTCTTCTCGGGGCGATTTGTGGGCACCGACGCCAAGCGTCCCCGCTGGCGCTTCACCGGTGCGTATGCCTTCACGCCCCGTTTCCAGGCTGGTTTGGAGTTCAACCCCGCTGCGGGCGAGGTCGGCCCCATCGCCAACTGGGTGGCACTGACCGAGACCGATCGCTGGCCGATGGTCACTTTGGGGACGAGCAGCGACCGCATCTTCTCCCCGCCGGGGACCCAATCGGTCTATGTCACGGCTGCAAGAAGCGTTTCGACCCGGGCCGCACTCTACGGAGGCGTGAGCTATGGCGGATTCGAGAGGCGACCCGTGTTCCCATGGGGCGCGAACTTGCGCCTGGCCGACACGTTGGACGGGATGGTCATGCACGATGGGCGCAACACCCACCTGATGCTGACCCACGCGGCGGGCGACCACAGCGTGACGCTGCTCTGGGTCAAGACGCGCTATCTGGGCGTCTCGATCGGTCGCTCGTTCTGAGATTTGGCCGCATTTTCTGCACATTGCGCTGGCCCTTAACCCAAATCGCGTCACCCCGCGTTCAGAATAGGGGGTGATGAGGTGGATATCGTGTTTCGAGGGCCGACGGCCCTGGGGGACCGTCGTGTCCCTCGCCATCGTCGCTTGCTCTGTCGTGGTTTTGGGCCAGTCCGAGCCCAAGACGTTTACCCGGGGTTCCGAGGAACGTACCTTGCGTCAGGTGATGGGGTCGCCTGACAAAGTGCGCGAAGTGCGTGGTTTCGGAGACGTCATCGCCACCTTTGGCAAGTCCGAGGTGACGCTTCGCAAGGGCAAGGTCGTCGGCTGGAAAAACACCGGCAACCTCAAGGTGAAGATGGGCGACGCCGACCCCAACGCGGAGGCCGTGACCAAGGGCTCGTCCGAGTCCGCCGTGGTGCGCGCGTTCGGAACCCCCGACGTGCTGGAAGCCGTGGACACGCAGGGTCGCGAGACGTGGCGGTGGGGCGACTCTTCGATTCGGATGCGGAGAGGCGTCGTCGAAGCGTGGACTGACCACGGGCGACTGACGTCGAAGCTCCGTCCCCCGTCGGGCGGCCAACGCGAATTGGAGCGATGTGCTCCGTCATGTCTTTGAGGGTCAGGGGTGCGACATTCGAGGCGTCGAGCGAGTATAAGGTAGCAGATGCTCACCCCGTTCGACTGGCAGGAAGGCGTCGGTCACCGTGCCGGCTACGTCGAGGCCAAACTCGCCCATGGAGCTCCCGTATTGGCCGCCTCCTGCCGAGAGGGTGTGGCCATCTTCACGCGCCGCAAGCAGCGCGACAAGGTGTTTGAGATCTACGACCGGCTCGCCTTCTCGGCGATCGGGCAGCAGTCGGACATCGAGGCGCTGCGCGTCGCCGCGGTGGAGTTCGCCCACCGCGAGGGTTACCGGGGCAGCGAGGAGGACGTGACGATCCAGCGCGTCGTGACCGCGATCAGCGGACCGGTGAAGTCGGCGTTCGGCAACTTCGGCTCCAGCCCGTTTGTCGTCCGCTCGCTGTTCGCCGAGGTGGGCGAGACGCCTGATGACGATCGCTTCTTCGTGCTCGACTTCGATGGCGACTACTCCGAGCACAGCGGATCGGCCTGGGTGGGCCCGACCCACGAAGGCGAGCCGTTCGCCGCTGAGCCCAGTGAGTCGTTCGAGTCGGCGATCGTGCGGATGCGGGCTGCATGGGACGCCATGACGGCCGAGGACACCGAGACTCGGCAAGGCTTGAGCGATGAGACGGTCCTGCTCAGCCGCGACCCGACGCGCCTCGCTCGATTCGTGCGAAGTCCGCTCGCGTCGTCGCCTGCGTGACCCAAACCATACCCTCGCCCGCCAACGCTTCCGCTGCGGAGTGTGCGGCCCGTTCGTCGTCGAAACGCCCAAAAACCGCCGAACCGCTCCCGGACAGCAGGGCCTCTACGGCTCCTTGGGCCAGCAGCGCCGCTTTGAGTTGCAGGCAACCCCACGGTGCGACCGACTCGAAGTCGTTGACCGCTGGCATGTAACCGAAATCCAGGAACGGGCGCTCGTACTGGTCCAGCGCCCGGTACATCTCGGGGGTCGAGCATCCGAACGGGGGACGCACGACGACGTACCAAGGCAGCGGATCCGGGTCGTCCAGCGGCATGACTCGCTCGCCGAAGCCCTCGATCTGCGCGCGTCCTCCCACCAGGAAGAACGGCACATCGGAGCCGACCGCACCCGCGATCTCGCGTTGCTCTCGTTCAGAGAGCCTGCGTCCTGTAATCACGTGCAGGATCGCGATCAGCCGCCCGGCGTCCGAACTCCCGCCACCAAGGCCACTTTGGGCCGGGATGCGCTTGTCCAACGTAATCCGAACGTCCGGGACTTCGGTGTACTCGCGAAAGAGTCGAAGCGCCTTGGTCAGCGTGTTCTCTTTCGGAACAGTGTGGTCGTTGCAGAGGAACTCGGTGGCCGCTACACCGGTCTCCACCTTCAGCCGATCGGCCAGCGAGATGGACTGGAAGACCGACCGCAACGGGTGGTAGCCGGACGCGTCGGGGGGGCCAACGGCCAAGAACAGGTTCAACTTGGCCTGGCACTCGGTGCGATAGACCATGGCTCAGCGGAAAGGAGGGGGTGGGGGCGGGGTCGTCCGGAACGGGGGCGGCTCGGTTAGCGAGACGTGTTCTTCCTGGGCAGTCTCAACGGCTTTTTCCATCTCCTGCAGAGATGTTTCAAGTTCCAAGCGAGCGGCACCAAAGTCGAGTTCCTCCAACGCGTGGTCGATGCTCTGCAACTGGAGTTTGGCCTCGTCGAGCGCCGAGATGAACTCGCGATGCGAGACCTCCGGGCTGCGCCCGGCAAATCGGTAACCGATCATCTTCATCCGCAGCGTGTCCACCGTGGTGATGAACACGGCCGCCTGGGCTTCGGTCCGCTGGACTCCCGCCATCACGCCCTGAAGGTGCTGCCGATACTCGGCGATGTTGCGGTCGGCGATCCGGTAGAGTTCTTGCGCGTGCGAGTCCTTGCTGCTCGCGATCCATACGGTCGGGCGTTGGTGGAGTGACTGCTCGGTGGATTGGACGTCCTTTGCGATGAAGTCGGCGCGGCGCAACGCGGCGTACACGGAGAGGGAGACACGCTCTACCGTCTTGGGCATCTCCTGCAGGTCGGCGACCTGCTCCTTTCGCATCTTGGAGAGGACTTTCTGGAAGAGTTGAAGCCGGTTCTCGCACTCCATCCATAGGCGGCGAAGGTGCGGCGACGTCCATCGCTTGGCGATGCTCGCCTTGTGCGCGCCGGCCACCCAAACGGCGACCATCGCCCCAGCGGCCACCAGGTTGAACGGCGAATCGTAGGTCATGAACCCCCACGTCAACAAGGCGATCGGGATGCCGAGATAGAACCACCTTCCCCCGGACGCCAGTTCGCTGAGAAACAGCGCGCGATCTTGGCGTTCGATGTCGTCCATACACCTACGTTACGGCATGGGAGGTCGTCCGGTGGCATTCGGAAGTGCAGATTCCACCGCAAACGCGATTTGGAGGAGTTTCTCGTCGGCCAGGGCGGGTGCCATCAGGTGCAAGCCGACAGGCAAGCCGTTCGTGAACCCGCAGTTGAGCGACAGAGCCGGGCAACCCGCCATGTTGGCTGGAATGGTGCACACGTCGAGTAGCTTCAGGGCGAGCGGGTCAGCGCTCAACTCGCCGATCTTGAACGCCGGGATAGGGCTGGTCGGCGAGAGGATGACGTCCAAGTCCTCGAACGCACGCTCTAAATCTCGCTTCATCAGTGCCCGCACCTGCTGAGCGCGCAGGTAGTACGCATCGTAGTAGCCTGCGGACAGCGCGTAGGTGCCGATCATGATGCGCGCCTTGACCTCGTGTCCGAAGCCGACGGCTCGCGTGCGCTCCATCATTCCGATGTGGCCCTTGCCTTCCTGACGCAACCCGTAACGCACGCCGTCGAATCGGGCCAAATTGCTGCTGGCTTCGGCAGGGGCGATGATGTAATACGTGGTGACGCCGTAGGCGATGGACGGGATGGAAATCTCACGGACGTCCGCCCCTTCGCGCCGCAGCACTTCGATCGCTTGACTCACGCACTCGCGAACGCCAGCGTCGGCTGTATCGCCCATCGTCTCGCTGAGCACACCGATGCGGAGGCCCTTGAGGCTGCCGTCTTTGAGCCCTTCCAGCGAGATGGGTGGGACCTGCAGCGACGTCGAATCCATGGGATCGTGGCCTGTGACCGCCGAAGCGAGCCGTGCCGCATCTTCCACCGTTCGCCCGAATGGGCCGATCTGGTCTAGGCTGGACCCGAAAGCCACCAGCCCGTAGCGCGAACAGCGCCCGTAGGTGGGCTTGAATCCGACGATGCCGCAAAGGGAAGCGGGTTGGCGGATCGAGCCGCCCGTGTCGGACCCCAGAGCCAAGGGCACCAGTTCGCCCGCGACCGCGGCCGCCGAGCCACCCGAACTGCCGCCCGGCGAGCGTTCGGTGTCCCAGGGGTTGCGCGTGAGTTGGAAGGCGCTGTTCTCGGTGGACGTGCCCATGGCGAACTCGTCCATGTTGGTCTTGCCCAGAAGCACCAAGCCTTGCTCTCTGAGCTTGGCCGTCACGGTGGCGTCGTACACCGGAACGTGGTTCTCCAGAATGCGCGACGCGCAGGTGGTTCGCACGCCCTGCGTGACAATGTTGTCTTTCAGCGCCACGGGTACGCCGCACAGAGGGCCGCCTTCTCCGGAATCCAGCATGGCTTGGGCGGCATCGGCCCAGCGCATCGTTTCCTGGGTGTCAAGCGTGAGGAACGCGCCGAGGTGTGGGTCTTGGGCGGCGATGCGGTCGAGGTGGGCCTGAGCGACTTCGCGCGCGGACCATTCGCGACGGCGCAGCCCTTCGGCCAGTTGGGAGGCGGTGAGCGTCGTGATCAAGGGCGGGTCTCAGTCCTCGATGATGGTCGGAACGACGAAAAGGCCGGCTTTGGAGAGCGGTGCGTTGCTTAGGGCTTCGGCCCGTTGAAGCACGACTCCCACTCGATCATCCGACCACACGTTGGTCAAAGACATGGCGTGCGAGACGGGCGGCAGGTCTCCGGTGTCCACGTCTTGGATGTCGGCGAAGTGTCCGAGCAACGCGTTCAACTCGCCTTGCAGGGCGAGCACCTCGGTCTCGTCGAGGTCGAGACGAGCCAATCGGGCGACGTGGCGCACTTCGTCGAGGGAGATCGCCATGGGGCTTGATTCTAGCACGTTTGGGTTGGTCGGCTGGGATGGACTCGGTGGAGTGTGACACCCGAACCCGGGCTCTGTCGGACAGATCCAGAACCCGTGCCGCAGGGGAAGCGGCTAGACGACACAGCCCCAAGGACAGGCGGGCAACTGGTCGGCAGAACCCGTGGCCCGAACCGCCTGCAAGGTACAACCGGGGCATGGGCCAGTATCTCCCCTGCTTCAAAGCCTACGACGTGCGCGGCAAGGTGCCGAGCGAACTGAACGCCGACATCGCCTACGCCATCGGACGCGCCTACGCCGACCAGATGGGCGCGAAGCGGGTGTGCATCGGCTACGACATCCGGCTTTCAGGCCCCGAACTCTACCAAGCCATGGCCAAGGGGCTCAACGATGCGGGCGTGGACGTGGTGCACCTCGGCATGATCGGCACCGAGATGGTCTACTTCGCCACGGCCCACTACGGCTACGACGGCGGCTGCATGATCACGGCCAGCCACAACCCGCCCGAGTACAACGGCATGAAGATGGTGCGTGCCGAGAGCCGCCCCATCAGCGCCGATTCTGGGCTCAACGACATCGAAAAGCGCGCCCACGAGGGCCGCTGGGAGCGCACCGGTACGGGAACGATCGTCGAGCAAGACGTGTACGCCGATTTCACGGCCCACCTGCTTCGACTGGTTCCGGGCGAAGCGCTCAAACCGCTGAAGGTGTTGCTCGATCCGGGCAACGGCGCGGCTGGCATCGCGCTCCAGCACCTGCTGCCGAACCTGCCTTTGGACGCCGAAGTCATGCAGGGCGAACCCGATGGCACGTTCCCGAACGGGGTGCCCAACCCCATCCTCGCGGAATCCCGCGCCGCGACGGAAGCACGGCTGAAGGGCGGCACTTACGACTTCGGCGTGGCCTGGGATGGCGACTACGACCGCTGCTTCTTCTTCGACGAACACGGCAACTTCATCGAGGGCTACTACATCGTCGGGCTGCTCTCGCAAGCCTTGCTCGAGGAAGACCCGAACCAGATCATCGTGTACGATCCGCGCCTGACGTGGAACACGCTGGACATCGTCGAGCGGTTGGGTGGTCGGGCCGTGGTGTGCAAGAGCGGCCATGCGTTCATCAAGGAGAAGATGCGAGCCGAGGACGCCTCTTACGGCGGCGAGATGAGCGCACACCATTACTTCCGCGACCACTGGTACTGCGATTCGGGCATGATCCCGTTCTTGCTCATCGCGCGGCTGGTTTCGCGGACGGGGCGGACGCTCGGCGAACTGGTGGGCGACATGATCGCCAAGTTCCCGTGTTCGGGCGAGGTGAACTCCACCGTGGCCGATCCAGCCGCCGCGATCGCGAGGGTCGAAGCCGCGTACGGGCACGGCGAGGTCGACCGCCTGGACGGCCTGAGCGTGGCGTTCGACGACTGGCGTTTCAACCTGCGCTCCAGCAACACGGAACCGGTGATCCGGTTGAACGTCGAGGCGCGCGGCGACGCCGCGTTGGTCGCGGAAAAGACATCGGAACTGCTGGCGTTGATTCGGGCGTGACCCGCCACAGGTACGATGGGGTCTCCCGTGCCGGATCGCAAAGCCACGCCTTACATCGTGTACGACAAGGTCGAGGTGCAGTTCAACCAATGGGTTTTTGGACTGCGCGACATCAACCTGACCATCAGCCGGGGCGATTTCGTGTTCTTTGTGGGCCGAACCGGGGCGGGCAAGAGCACTCTTCTCAAGCTGTTGAGCCGCGAAGTGCAGGAGACGGCGGGCCATGTTTGGTTCCAGGGGCGCGAACTCGGCACCCTGCGGCCGCGGGACATTCCGTTCCTGCGCCGCGAGATGGGCATCGTGCCGCAGGATTTCGCGTTGTTGCCGACCAAGAAGGTGTGGGAAAACGTCGCGTACGCCATGCGCGCGCTCGGCGCGACGCGACGCGAAGTCAGGCGAAAAGTGCCCGAGATTCTGGAGCGTGTGAACATCGGTCACCGAGCCGATTCGTTCCCCCACCAGCTCAGCGGAGGCGAGCAGCAGCGTGCGGCCATCGGGCGCGCCTTGATCAACAACCCGTCGCTGCTTCTGGCGGACGAGCCCACGGGCAACCTCGACGCCGAGCAGAGCTGGCAGATCATGGAACTGCTCCAGCAACTCAACCTGCGCGGCACCACCGTGCTGGTCGCCAGCCATGACGAAGCCGTGATCAAGCGCGTCAACCGACGCGTGGTAACCTTGGAGTCGGGACAGATCGTCTCCGACCGGAGTTGCATGGATGCTCAACCGGCTTGAATTCCTGCTGAGCGAGGCGTTCGCTTCGCTGCGAAGGAACACATGGATGACCTTCGCCGCCGTGACCACGTCCGCTGTGGCGCTCTTTCTGGTCGGCGGCTTGGCTTACACCTACTGGCGCGTGGACTCCTACGCTCGCTCGTTGCCCAGCAAGATGGAGATGCGTGTCTTCCTCAAAGAAGGCGTGGATCAGGGCGGCATTCACGAGACGGCCAAAGCGTTGCGGGCGATTGACGGTGTGGCGCTCGTCGTCCATATCCCGAAGGATCGCGCGTGGGAGCAGTTCCAGAAGGAACTTGGTCAGAATGCCCCGGCCGCCGTTGGCAATCCGCTTCCCGACGCGATGAAGGTCACGCTGTCGGACCTTTCCAAGAGCAAGAGCGTGGCTGCCGAGGCGGCGAAACTTGAACATGTCGAGCCCGACGGCGTACAGTACTTGAGTGAGGAACACGAGTTCATCAGCCAGACGCTTCGTCTCTTGGGCTGGCTGGGGACGGGTCTGTTCGTGACGCTGGTCCCCACGACGGGCATCCTGATCTACATCGCGATCCGTCACGCTGTGAACGCGCGCCGGCGCGAAATCCGCATCATGCAACTGGTGGGCGCGACCAACGCCACGATCGCCGTCCCGTTCCTGATCGAGGGATGCGTCCAAGGGGCGTTGGGCGGTTTGCTGGCGACGCCTGCGCTGTTTGCGGTGTATCGGCTGTTCTCGATGACCGTGCAGGGCTTGTTCGCCACGTCCGAACCCACGCCGTTTCCCGTGGTCAGCGTGATCGCCGGGTTGATGTTGATCGGCGCTTCTTACGGACTTCTGTGTTCTTTCCTCGCGGCACGGAGGCCGCTGAAACTGACATGAGACGTTGGACGACGCTTCTCGCCATGCTTGTTGCGGTCGCGGCGGTTCCTCAATCCGGGGGCGACGCGAAGGCGCTGCAGGACCAGCTCAACCGGCTGGCCCGAGAGCGGCAACAGACCAACCGGAAGCTGGCCGAGACGCGCGAAGAGAAGCGCGAAGTGCGGGTGGACCTGCGCCAGGTGGACAACCAACTGGCGTCGGTTCAGCGGGAACTGAACACCACCCGCTCCAAACTCTCGGCCACGAGGGCCGAACAGAGGTCGCTCGGCCGGGAGTTGGTGGCGGCCAACGAGCGCTTGGACGAACTGACGGTCCAGGTGAGAGAACGGCTGATTCGGATGTACCGCCAAGGCTCGACCCAGCCTGTGACGGCGCTGGTTGGTGTGCGGGACATCGGCGAGTTGGCCTCGCGCAAGTACATCTTCGAACGGGTCGCTCGGCACGACCGGAAGATCTTCGCCGAGTACGAGGCTCTCCTGAAGAAGACGGCCGAGGACAAGCGCCGCGCCGACGCGCTGGTCTCGCGCATCGCCAGCCTCCAAGAGCAGCAGGCCAGCCAGCAGCAGAGGCTGGCCGGGGCGCGGCAGGAGAAGTCGCGCGTGTTGTCGCAGCTCAGCTCGCAGGAGCGCGAGCTGGAACGCGCGCTGCAGCAGATGGAGCGCGAATCGGCGAGCATCCAATCGAAGATCGCGGCCTACTATTCCACGGGCAAGCCCTCTCCGCGCAAGTTCAGTGGCCGCTTCATTCGCCCGGCCGCGGGGCCGCAAACGAGCGGCTACGGGATGCGCCGCCACCCGATCCTCAAAAAGAGCCGGATGCACAACGGGATCGACATCGGTGCCAAGTCGGGCTCGCCGATCTTCGCGGCTGGCGCCGGCAAGGTGATCTTTGCGGCCTACGGAAGCGGTTACGGCAACTACATCGTCATCGACCACGGGGACAAGATCTCCACGCTTTACGGCCACTGTTCGCGGTTGTTGGTCAGCGCTGGTCAAGAGGTGCGTCAGGGGCAGCGAATCGCCCTCGTCGGTTCGACGGGGCTTTCCACCGGTCCGCACCTGCACTTCGAGGTGCGGGTGAACGGCAAGCCGGTCAACCCGGCCTCCTATCTGGGCTGAACTGGCGCTACGCGATCGAGCCCAGGGCTTGGTCCAAATCCCAGAGCAGGTCGTCGGTCGTTTCCAAGCCCACCGAGAGCCGTACCATCCCCGGAGTGATGCCACCCTGCGCCAACTCCTCGTCGGAGAGTTGCTGGTGCGTCGTCGAAGCGGGGTGGATGACGAGGCTTTTCGCGTCGCCCACGTTGGCCAGATGCGAAAACACCTGGAGCGATTCGATGAACGCCTTCCCGGCCGCTCGGGCTTGATCGGCAGGGGCCGCCAACTCGAACGAGAGAACGGCGCCGGGACCCTTCGGCAGGTACTTCTTGGCCAAGGCGTGGTGCGGGTGGCTGGCAAGGCCCGCGTAATGGACCCGCGAGACCTTCGGGTGTGCTTCAAGGAACTCGGCCACGGCTTGGGCGTTCGCCACATGCCGATCCATGCGCACCGACAGAGTCTCCAGACCCTGCAGCAGCATGAACGCGTTGGTGGGCGAGAGGCACGCGCCGGTGTCGCGAAGCGTCTCCGCGCGCAGCTTGACCAAGAACCCGTAATGGCCGAACGTGTCGTAGAAACGCAGCCCGTGGTAGCTCGGCGAGGGGTCGGCGATGGTGGGGAACGTCGAGAAGTCGAACTCGCCCGAGTCCACGACCACGCCGCCGATGCTTGTGCCGTGGCCGCCGATGAACTTGGTGGCGGAATGGACGACCAGCGTCGCACCCCACTCGATGGGGCGACAGAGGTACGGCGTGGCGAACGTGGAATCCACCATCAGGGGCACGCCCTTGGCTGCGGCGAGCTTGCCCAGCGCCTCGAGGTCGGCGATGGCGCCCAGGGGGTTGCCGATGGTCTCGACGAACAGGAGTTTCGTGTTGGGCCGGACGGCCGCCTCCCACGCATCGAGGTCGGAAGGGTCCACGAACGTGACTTCGAGGCCCAGCTTCTTGGTCGTGTGCGCGAGCATGGTCATGCTGCCACCGTAAAGCTGGCTCGACGCGACCAGGTGGTCGCCGGGGGAGCAGAGCGTCATGATCGCGCCGAACTCGGCGGCCATGCCGCTGGCGAGTGCGACGGCGCCGGTCCCGCCTTCCAACGAGGCGACTCGCTCCTCGAACACGGCGGTGGTGGGGTTGCTGATGCGCGTATAGATGTTGCCGTACTGCTTGAGTTCGAACAGATGGGCGGCGTGCTCGACGTCGTCGAACACGTAGGACGTGGTCTGATAGATGGGCGTGGCGCGCGCGCCGACGTGCGGGTCGGGAATCTGTCCCGCGTGCAGCATGCGGGTCTCGAAGCCGAAAGTCCTGGACATCCCCCCGATTATGTCAAGAGGGTTGGGTTGCCTGACGGGACCTCGCGCTGACGGCCATGGTGGGAGGCCTCACTGGCCGCCCGGGGCTGGCGGAATACCGATGCCGCCTGTGTTGCGGATGGTGTGCTTGATTCCTTGCTCGTCTATGTGGAGGATCGTTGAGCCCGCCGCCCAAAGGCTGACGCTCAAGCCTGCCCTGAGCCGAACGGAGCTGTCCAGCGAAAGGCCAACCTGCTGGGCCCATCCCTTGATCCAAGGGCTCATTCGCGCCAAATCGCCGAGGTTCGCTGTCTCGCCCCTGACAAACAGATGGGGGTCCAGGGCGTCCATATCGCCGCCGAAGCGATGCTGCGCCAGGCCTGCGAGCGCGGGGTTGCTAAACAGGTCCCCAAGAATCTTGTTGACGTCTGGCGGGCTCTTCAGTAGGCTCGGCTCCTGGGTGGTCAACACCGCTCGAAGCACGTCTATGATCGATTCGCCCGAGAACATCCCCTGCACGAAGAGATGGGATTCGCCGAGCCGGGCATCGTACTGAATGCGCACCTGGTGTTTTGTTCGCAGTTCCCGACTCAACTCGTTGACGGTGAACAACTTCCCAGGGCTGAAGCGAATCTCGCCCACAGGAGCTGGCAAGTTCTTCGGTGCAGAAGGCCTTGGTGGCTTGTAGCTGGAGTATACGGCGTCAAGTCTGGCGCGTTGTTGAGGATGGTCGTTGTCATAGAACATGCCCGCTATCCTTCGCGCGCCCGTTGTGTCCGTGTACTCGACATGGGGGTTCGCTCGAACCTTGACGTGAACAAAGTCATGCCTGAGGATGGCGGACACCACTCCAGAGTTGCCCGCGTTTGCCAACAACAGCTTCTGAGACGCAGAATCCAGTTCAGAGAAGGCCATGCCGTCTCCCCCCAGTCGGTCGAGATACTGGGCACCCTTTCCGGTCAGCCATTCCAGAATCGCAGTCGTTGAGTCCCACGGCCTGACGCCCGTCGGCCACGCACGCTTGAACGCAACCCCGTGGCTTCCTTCGACCAACTCACGGTTTGTGACGGATGCCAGGCCTTCAACCAGATTCCGCTCGTGGACCCCCTCTAAGCCTTGGAGCGCCGGCGGAGGCGTCGTTCGCGTGTCCACGTCCACGATGATCGAGGTCTTCGCATTTGCGAGGGCTTCGGCCAGGTACTTCTCCCACGCGGCTATACGCTTGTCCAACTCGGGATCGGCGGGCTGCCCCGGGCTGATTGCAGCAAGGCACGTTGCCAGACACAGAACAGCCCATCGCATCACGAGCCTCTTCCTCTTGCCGCCATCGTAAGGTTTGCGGATGCCGGTGAGAGATCTACTTGAGTATAGCATCTCATGAGTGTAACAAAGAAACAGCTTAGTGTCAAGCACGGCCTCGAGTGGGATGTGGCTGCGGTGCTGGGCATCGGCCTCAGGGCCCGTATGGGGGTTCACACTCGGATGAACTCGGCAATCTCGGGCCTTGTTCGCAGTTCGGCCAAGACGGACTCATCGGGCCGTTGCGGGCGGTCGCGGTCGGCGGCGACCACGCACAAGAAGCCCAGTGGCCCATCTTCGGGCGCGCGGAACTGGTGCCACGTCATCGGCGGGATGTGGACCACGTCGCGCATCCCGATCTCGTGCACCGTATCGCCCACGAGCACGCGCCCGCTGCCCCGAATCACCATCACGGCATGCTGGTGCTGATGCCGTTCGAGTGTGGAATGCCCCCCGGGCCCCACTTCGAAGTAGCGGAATTGGACGGGCAGGTCGCCGGTGCCATCGAAGAGGACCTGGCGCGTCACGCTCTTGAAGATCGTCCCATCTTCCTTGTAAGGCAAGACCGGGACCCCATCCCAAGTGCAGTCTTTCGCGTGTCGGAGGATCATGGGCTCGTGTGTTGGCTACGCCTTGGGAAGCCGCAGGGTTGCTCGTTTCTTTCCAGTGGCCACGGTCCAAATCTCCGCGAGTTCAGGGGCCACCGTCGCCACAAGGTCACCCGATGGAGACAAGGCCACGAACTGGAGACGCGCCCCAAAGTCCTCGCTCGCCTTGCCGAACTTCCCCATCGGGGTGCCCGTCGGGCTCAAGACCGAGGCGATTCCTTCGGAAAGGGTTGCGACCGACTTGCCGATCGCACTGTATTGGGCCGACCTTACCGAGTGATCTTTGACGAGAACTCTCGACTGCGAGCCGTCCGCCACGCTCCAAATCACAGCGCCTGCTTCAGAACCCGTGAGCAGCGATTCGCCGTCGGGCGAAAACGACACCGACCAAGTCCGGTCGGGCTTGAAAGTCAGTTGCGACCAGCCCCTTTCGACAACCCAGATCTGGGCGGTTCCGTCCGCCGATCCTGAAGCCAAGAGCTTCCCATTGTTGGAGAATGACAGACTGGTGACTTGCTGCGCATGCCCCTCGAGCTTCGCAAGGCTTTGGCCGCTTTCGACTCGGAACAAGAAGATGGCCTCCAGCGAGCCTGCCGCGAGGGATTTGCCGTCCGGAGAGAAGCACACGGCAGCGATGCTCGAATCGGTGATGCCGTCGCCGGGCACTTTGATCTCGCGAATCATCCTGCCGTTGGCGGGGTTCCACAAGCGCACCGTTCCGTCGTACGAGCCCGACGCCAGGGTCTTGCCATCTTTGGCGAAGGCCACACATTGAACGGGATCCCGATGCCCGGACAGGGTCTTCAAGGCCTTGCCTGAAGCCGCGTCGAACACCACGACCTTGTCGCTGTGCGCTACGGCGAGTTGGGCGCCATCGGGCGAGAACGACGCAAGCTGGGCCTGGCCCAGAGCGGTGGCCAAGCCAATGAGGACCGAGAGAGTGAAAGAGCAGGGTTTGGCGTTCATGGGGCGCGTCCTCCAGGTTAATGGGCTGGCGTTCACATCGGGTCAACGCCGAGACGTTGGAGAATGGCCGCGATCTGGCCCTCGTGGTAGGCCATGTTCCACACGTGGTACTGGATGGTGTCGCAGAGTCGGTACTCGCCGGGGAAGGGCATCTTGACCTCGTCGTCGAGGTCGGCGTCGCTCAGGGCGCGGACGCGGGCGATCAGTTCTTCGGTGGTCCGGCGGAACTCGGCCTCGCACGCCTCGCGCGTCGTGAACGTCTTGCTGTGCGCCATGTACCGCTGAAAGTCCTCGGCTTCGAACTTGAGTTCGCGACGATCGAACACGTCCCACGTGAAGTCGAGGATCGTGGCGACCTCTTGGTATTGATCGAGCGCCGACCGAAGCTTCGGGTCGGGCTGCCAATCGAGCTTGTCTTCGGGCACGAGGTTGACCATGCGGAGGAAGCCTTCCTGGCCCCTTTGAATCTGGCGGACGAGCAACGCGACGGCGGTCATGCTTGCCAGTATGACCGCTCCCCGAGAACGAAGCCCCGACCGTCGCGAGGACATTCATGACATAATCGTCATGATTCTTCGGGACCAGGCGCAGACGATCCCGCGCGGCTCCCGTAGAATCCAAACGTTCACCATGCTTGAAATCCGGAACCTGCACGCGCGAGTCGAAGATCGGGAGATTCTGCGCGGCATCAGCCTCACCGTCCAACCCGGCGAAATCCACGCGATCATGGGCCCCAACGGCTCGGGCAAGAGCACCTTGGCCCAAGTCCTGGCCGGACGCGACGCCTACGAGGTGACCGAGGGCGAGGTGCGGTTCAATGGGCAGGACCTGCTGGAGATGGACCCCGAAGTACGGGCAGCGGAGGGCGTGTTCATGGCGTTCCAGTATCCCGTCGAGATCCCCGGCGTCAGCAACACCTACTTCCTGCGCGCCGCCGTGAACGCGATCCGCAAGCATCGCGGCGAGCCCGAAATCTCGGCTGGCCAATTCCTGACGTTCATCAAGGAGAAGATCAAGCTGCTCGGCCTGACCAACGACATGATGACGCGCAGCGTCAACGAGGGATTTTCCGGCGGCGAGAAGAAGCGCAACGAGATCTTCCAGATGGCCGTGCTCGAGCCGACGCTATGCGTGCTCGACGAGACCGACTCGGGGCTCGACATCGATGCGCTCAAGGTGGTGTCGAACGGCGTGAACGCGTTGCGCTCGCCCGATCGCTCGATGATCGTCGTCACGCACTACCAACGGTTGCTGAACTACATCGTCCCCGATTACGTCCACGTGCTGGTGCAGGGCCGGATCGTCCGATCGGGCGGCAAGGAACTGGCGCTGGAACTCGAAGAGAAGGGCTACGGCTGGATCGAGGCCGAGGCGCTTCAAACGGCGTGAGCATGATGGCGAACCTGATGACCACCGAAGGACCGAAGCTCGCCCGCCTGCTCGAATCCGCGCCCGGCGGGCCCGAGTGGCTGCAGCGGTTGCGCGACGAGGGACGCGCCGCGTTCCTTCGCATCGGCATTCCCACCTCCAAGCACGAGGAGTGGAAGTACACCAACCTGCGCGACTTGGCAGAGCTTGAGTTCGTTGATGCGCCGCAGGCCGCACCGGCCTCCCCTTGGGACGGCACCGAGTCCGAGGCGGGCGCCACGTTCGAGAACGGTCGCCTGGTGCGCTGGCAGGGCGCGGAGGGAGTGACCATCGAGCCCATCGCCGCATGCATTGCCAACGACTGCCCCGGCGTGCGCGAGCATCTCGGCCAGTACGCCCGCCCGACCGAGCACCCCTTCGTCGCCCTGAACACCGCTGTGTTCGAGCATGGCGTGGTCGTGCGCATCGCGAAGGATGCCCAGGTCGAAAAGCCGATCCACCTCCGGTTCGTCAACGGTGCGGCCGACCGGCCCTACGTCACCAATCCCCGCGTGCTCGTCGTGGCCGAGCGGGGCAGCGAGGCGTTCATCCTGGAAAGCCACTATGGCGAGGGCGTCTACTTCGCCAACCCCGTTTTCGAGGTCAAGGTGGAAGAGAACGCCCACTTGGAGCACGTGAAGGTGCAGCAGGAATCGAGCGAAGCCTTCCACATCGCGACCATCGAGGGGCATCAGGAAGCGAACAGCGTCTATCACACGGTCAGCGCCAGCTTCGGCGCGCAGCTTTCCCGCAACGATTGGAACGTGTACCTGAACGGCCAAAACGTCGAGACCCGGCTTTATGGGGCGTATGTGGGCATGGGCGAGCAGGTCAGCGACCAGCACACGCGGCTCGACCACGCGCAACCCAACTGCAACAGCTTCGAGGTCTACAAGGGCATCCTTGGCGACCGGGCCAGCGGCGTGTTCAACGGCAAGATCTTCGTCCATCAGGACGCCCAGAAGACCGACGCCAAGCAGACGAACCAGGCGCTCCTGCTTTCTCCCACTGCGACCATCGACACCAAGCCGCAGTTGGAGATCTATGCCGACGACGTGAAGTGCACGCACGGGGCGACGGTCGGCCAGTTGGAAGAGGAGGCCCTGTTCTACCTGCGGGCGCGCGGCATCCCGTTCGACGTGGCGAGAAGCCTGCTGACCTATGCGTTTGCGAGCGAAGTGCTCGACCACATCACGCACGAGCAGGTGAGGGACCAAGTGGAGCGGGCCCTTTACGAGAAGCTCGGCGGAGGCTTCCCGGCCTAGCAGGGGTAGCGATGGACGTTCCCGAGCGCCTCGCGCCGTGGATCGGGCCGATCTTTGAAGCGGTTCCGCTCGACGTCGCGATGCCGGAGTTGGTCGCGCCCACGCCCAACCCCTTGTTGACGTCGCTTGTCGAGGCGTGCGGGCATCTCGCTCCCGCGCTGACCGCTGGGCTTTGGCTCTATGCGGACGATTTGGAGCGCAGCCACGCCATCTGTCAGGCCGACCCGAGTCCCACGGGTTCGATGTGGCACGCCATTCTGCATCGGCGCGAGGGTGACTTCTGGAACAGCAAGTATTGGCTGCGGCAGGCTGGTGCGCATCCGGCGTTTGTCGGTTGGCAGGAGTACGATGCGGCGCGGTTCGTGGACCAGGTGCAGAGCGGCTGGGACCCCGGTACGCTTCTCAACGTGCAACGCGAGGAATGGCGTCGGTTGTTCGAGTGGTGCCTGCGCACCGAGGCACGGCCTTGAGCGACCTGGGCCTTCGCCAAGAGTTTCCGCTTCTGGCCGCACGGCCGGAACTGCACTTCCTCGACACCGCAGCCAGCGCCCAAAAGCCGCGCGTCGTCCTCGAAGCCGAGCGGGAGTTCTACTCCGAGCGCTACGCCAACATCCACCGTGGCGCGTACTCGCTCAGTGTTGAAGCCACCGACGCCTACGAGGGCGCGCGGGCGAGGATCGCGGCATTCCTGAACGCCTCGCCGCGCGAGGTCGTCTTCGTGCGCGGTGCGACCGAGGCCATCAACCTCGTCGCGCACTCGTTCCCCGGTGGATGGCGCGAGGGCGACGAGATCGTGCTCACCGAGATGGAGCACCACGCCAACATCGTGCCGTGGCAACTCGCCGCGCAACGGTCCGGCCTGGTGATCCGCGTGGTCCCGGTCACCGAGGATGGACGGCTCGAACTCGGAGCCCTTGATCGCATCCTCGGTCCCCGAACGCGGCTGGTGGCCGTGGGGCACATCTCGAATGCGTTGGGCACGCTGAACCCGGTGGAGCACCTCGTCCGCCGCGCCCGCGAGGTCGGCGCGATGGTGCTGGTGGATGGCGCACAATCGGTCCCCGGGCGCAAGGTGGACCTCGCCGAACTCGATCCCGATTTCTTCGTGTTCTCCGGGCACAAGACGTATGGGCCGACGGGTATCGGCGTGCTGGTCGGCCGCAACGACGTGCTGCCGAAGATGCCCCCGTATCAGGGTGGCGGCGACATGATCGCCAAGGTTTCGTTCGAAGGAACCACGTTCAAGTTGCCTCCAGGCCGCTTCGAGGCGGGAACGCCCAACATCGCGGGTGCCGTGGGCTTGGCGCGGGCGCTCGACTTTCTCGAGGAAACCGGTCTGGACAGAATCGAGGCGCACGAGAGGGCGCTGGCCGTAGAAGCCCGAAGCCGGCTGCTGCAACTCGACGGCACCACGGTGTACGGGCCCGAAGACGTTCAATCGGGCATCGTGTCGTTCAACGTGGCCGGAGTGCATCCGCACGACATGGCCACGGTGCTCGACCAGCAGGGAGTGGCCATCCGGGCCGGCCATCACTGTTGCCAGCCGCTGTGGCATCGGTACGGCGTTCCCGGTTCGGCCCGAGCCTCGTTCGGCCTATACAATACAATGGCCGATGTGGAGGCGTTGATCGAAGGCGTCCAGGCGGCGCAGAGGCTATTCGCATGAGTTTGAGCGAACTGTATCAAGACGTGATCTTGGATCACAACCGGAGGCCCCGTAGGTACGGGCAGCCGGGCGAGAACTACGCCTCGGCGGAGGGCACCAACCCCCTTTGCGGCGACTCGGTGACCGTGTTCGTGCGAACCGAGGACGACCGCATCGCGGACATCCGGTTCGTGGGGAGTGGCTGTGCGATCTCGACGGCCTCCGCCTCGCTGATGGCCGAAGCCGTCGCGGGCAAGACGGTCGCCGAAGCCTTGGCCTTGTTCCAACACGTGCACGATGCGGCGATGGGTGCCGCCGAACCCGACGAGGCCATGCTCGGCGAGGTGGCGGCGATCTGCGGCGTGCGAGAGTTTCCGGCCCGCGTCAAGTGCGCCACGTTGGCCTGGCACACGCTCAAAGAGGCCATTGCGGAGGCCGGGAAGTGACCAGCATCGAGCGTTCGATTGTGGAAGCCGAGGTGATCGAGGCGATCCGAACGGTCTTCGATCCCGAGTTGCCGGTCAACGTGTACGATCTCGGTCTGATCTACGACGTCACCGTTAACGACGAGCGCAAGGCGCACGTGCTGATGACCCTGACCTCCCCTGCCTGCCCTGTGGCGGAGATCCTTCCGGGGCAGGTGGAAGAGGCCGTTCGCACGATGGCCAGCGTCTCGGACGTCGAAGTCGAGCTGACATGGGACCCACCGTTTACCATCGACCGAATCCCGGATGAAGTAAAACTGGAACTAGGACTACTGTAATGAAGTTCAGCGCCCAAGAAGAGTACGGCCTTCGCTGCCTGATCCAGATCGGGTTGAAAGGGTCGGCCACCATCCCGGAGATCAGCCGCGACGAGGGGCTCTCTGAGCACCACACCGCGAAACTGCTGAGCATCCTGCGCAAGGAGCGGTTTTTGAACTCCACCCGGGGCCACATCGGCGGCTATCGGCTGGCCCGTGCGCCCGAAAAGATCGTGGTCGGCGAGGTGCTGGCCGCGTTGGGCGGCCGCCTCTACGACGAGGAGTTCTGCGAGCGCCACTCGGGTTTGCTTTCGACGTGCGCCCACTCGGGCTCGTGCGCCGTGAAGAGCCTCTGGTCGGAAGTGCAGGCCGCCGTGGACCATGTGGTCTCGCACATCACGCTCGCCGACCTGATCGCGAACGCCCAGAAAGAGGCGGAGCAGCTTTACAAACCGCGCAACGGGGCGTTGCTCTCGATCCCCGTAGCGAGCGGAACGTAGCATGGAGTTTCCGATCACGCTCACCGAGGCGGCGTTGGGCCGAATGAAGCGGTTGCTGGAGAAGCAGCCCGCCGGAACCATGGTGCGTCTGGGGGTCAAAGGCGGCGGCTGCTCTGGGCTGGAGTACGTCACGGCGCTGGAAACCAAGGCGCGCGACACCGACCTGCGGCTCGTCGCCGACGGCATCGTGTTCCTCTGCGACCCGAAGTCGGCCCAGTTCCTTGAGGGCTCGACGCTGGATTACACCGGCAACCTGATCGGCGGCGGGTTCAAGTTTGAGAACCCGAACGCCGCCCGCGGTTGCGGGTGCGGGACGAGCTTTACTCCGAAGTAGGTTGGTTTCGCCAAGGGGCTAGGGCACGACGGAGCGTGCCCCTCCAACGGACACCGACTACAGACTGTAGCCTTCGCGATACGTCGGGCGGATCAGGGGATCGAAGGCGTTGTTGCCGACCACGGCCAGCCGCCGACTGTCCCAGACCACACGCTCGCCGCCTGCCCAGATCGCCAGATTGCCCAGCAGCACGGTCTCGGTGAGCGGGCCTGAGTAGTCTGCGATGTTGGAGCGGGGCGCTTTGCCGCCGTTGATCGCGTCCACAAGCTCCTGGAAGTGGCCGGGCGACTTCTCGAAGTCCACCTTCGGCACCTCGCCGCCGCCAACCATCTTCGGCGCGCCACCGTAGGCGTCTCCAAGGTGGATCGTGCCCTTCTCGGCGACGATCAGCGTGCCGTTCCCGCCCATCGGCTCGCCCTTGGAGATCTCGGCGGGCGGCTTCTGCCCACCGTCGTACCAGTAGAGCATGAGGGCATCGCGGTTGCCTCGTTGGCCGAACTCGTACTTCACGCGCGACCAAGTGGGGAACGTCTCCTTGTTGTTGCCCGAGGTTTCGGCTTGGACGGCGATCGGGTCGCGGAGGTCGAGCCCCATGAACGGCAGATTGATGATGTGGCAGCCCATGTCGCCCAGGGAACCCGTGCCGAAATCCCAGCGTCCGCGCCAAGCGAACGGATGATAACCTTCGGCATACGGCCGCATGGGCGATGGTCCGACCCAGCAATCCCAGTCGAGCGTGCGCGGCGGGATCTTGGGGTCGGGCCGTCCGACGCCTTGCGGCCACCAGCCTGCGGCACGGTCGGTCCAGCAGTGCACTTCTTTGACCTTGCCGAGCGCACCCGACTTGACCACGGCGGCGACCCAGCGCAGTTCGTTCGAAGCCGTGCCTTGGTTGCCCATCTGGGTGGCCACACGCGTCGAGCGCGCGATTTTCGTAAGTTCTCGCGCTTCCCAGAGCGTGCGCGTCAGCGGTTTCTCGCAGTAAACCGCCTTACCCATGCGCATGGCCATCGCCGCTGCTGGCGCGTGGGTGTGGTCGGGCGTGCTGACGACCACGGCGTCGATATGCTTCTCCAGCGCTTCCAGCATGCGGCGGAAATCGGAGAACGCCGACGCCCGGGGGTGGTCGGTCATGGCTTTCATGCGGATGTCCAAGTCCACGTCGCACACGCCGACGATGTCGCCGTTCCGAGCGGCATCCGCCATGTTGCTGGTGCCTTTGCCGCCGCAACCGACGATCGCCCAGCGAATACGCTCGTTGGGGGAACGCGGGACGCGGGACGCTGAAGCCGAGGTTGCGAACGCCGTGCTCAGCGCCGCCGCGCCGGTGAGCTTGAGGATCTCGCGTCGCGAGGGGGAAAAGGACTCGTGGTCTGCCATGCCAACCCAGTTCATTCGCCGCGCCGCGCCGGGGTCCTTCTCAGTTTTGTTCGTTCGAAACACGAAAGTCGCTGACCGTCCACTTCACCCGCGGATTGTCGGCATAGTAGGTGTCCACTTCGGGCTTGAAGGCGACATCCAGCGTGGCGTTCGGACTCAGTGCGAGGAAGTCCACGGCTTGCGAGAACGTGACTCCACTCACCGGGCGACCCGAGCCGTCGTCGAACTTCAGTTGCACCACGTTTTCGTTCTTCGTCAGCCGCACGTCGGTCAAGCGCACGCCCCGCACCGCGAAGACAGGCGCGGGATTGCCCATGCCGCACGGCTCCATCGCGGCGAGTCCTTCGACGGTCGCCACATCGAGCTCGCCCCGGGTCGCAACGACGTCAATTCGCGTCTGAGCCAAGAAGTCCTCCGGTTGGAGCCGTTCGCCTGCATAAGCGTGGATACGGTCGGCAAACTCTTCCAGACAGGCGAGGTCGAAGCTCACACCAGCCGCCATCGCGTGCCCGCCGCCCGAGACCAAGGGATGCATCGAGTGGATGGCGTCGGCCAGATGAAAGGCCGGGATGCTGCGCGCCGAGGCCTTGGCCTTGCCCGTCTCCGGGTCCACCGTGCCCACGAACACCGGGCGCCGGAACATCTCGACCAGCTTGCTCGCCACGATACCGACCACGCCGCCATGCCAACCCGGGTCTAGGACGACGATGGCATTGCGTTGGTCGAGCCCCTGCTCGACGATGCGTTCGGCGGCTTCGGCGATTGCTCGCTCTTGGGCGGTGCGGCGCGTCTGGTTGGCTTCCTCCATCGCGGAAGCCAGCATGGCCGCTTCGAGTTCGTCTTCGGTGGTGAGCAGGCGCAGGGCGTTGGCCGCATCGCTGACCCGGCCTGCTGCGTTCAGGCGCGGGCCGATGCCGAATCCCAGATCGTAGAGTTTCAAGGGACCTTGTTGCCGGCGCGTCTTGGAGTACTCGGTGATCAGCGCCCTGAGTCCTACCTTCTTGGTGGCCTCGATCTGCGGCAGCCCGAACTTGGTGATCACGCGGTTCTCGTCAACCAGCGGCATCACGTCCACCACCGTGCCCAACGCAGCCAGGTCGAGGAACGCGCGCAGGTACTGGTGTTCGGGCACGCCCAACTCGCGGGCCAAGCCGAGGCACAGCTTGAACACGACGCCGACGCCGCTCAAGCCCTTGAACGGATATTGCGAATCCGCGCGGTGTGGATTGACGACGGCATGGGCGTCCGGCATTTCCTCGTCGAGTTCGTGATGGTCGGTGACGACGACGGCCATTCCGGCTTCCCGTGCCATGGCCACGGGCTTGACGGCGGTCGAACCGCAGTCGCACGAGAGGAAGACCTTGGCGCCCACTTCTTTGGCGGCAAACACCGAAGACTCTTGGATGCCGTAACCCTGTCTGCGCTCGGGGACCTGCGCCACGACGTCGAAACCGAGCCGAGAGAGGAATCGCTGGAGCAGGCTGGCGCTGGTGATTCCGTCCACGTCGTAGTCGCCGAACACGAAGATGCGCTCTTTACGCTCTTTCGCGCCCAGAATGACCGAGATCGCGGACTCGTAATCGGGCAGAGTGCGCGGGTCGTGCAGATGCGCGAGGTCAGGCTTCAGAAACCGTTCGGCGGCGACTGGGTCGGCGTAGCCCCGCTGAACGAGGATGGAGGCGAGCACACGCGGAACACCCAGCGCGCCCTGAAGGGCTTGGACCGCTTCAGCGTCCGGGTTCGGGAGCACCCACCTGCTGCCGACCCCGTTCAACGTGCTGGGCATGTTCACGGGTGCATCGTACGTGCGGCGGCTCTTACGGGTTGCGGAAGAACCCACCCTTCACGTCGATTTCCGACACCACCTTGCCGTTCTCGATGAAACGGACCTTGGTCCATCCCGCCTTCTTCGTCACTTCGCGACCGATGAACGTGGTGTAGTTGAACGAGCCGGGCTTCTTGGCTGGCGTGTACTGGTACTTGAACTCGAGCGTGCCGCCCTTTTCGCTCAGGCTCTGAAACTTGAGGTCGGGGGTGCCATCGGGAACCACTCGCGCGACGAGCAAGACGCCGTTCTTGGCGAAGAACCCGGGGTCTGGAGCGAAGCGTTGCTCCTTCGCCATGATCGCTGCCGGGCTCATCACGTGAAACCAATGGTCCTCCATGGTCATGTATGCGGCCAAGACCGGCTTGGCCTCGTCGTTCCAGTTCTGGACGAAGGATTGGTAGGCCGGCATGGGCTTGCTGGGCACGTTGGCGGCTCTTTGAGGAACGGCGATGACGGCGATAAGCGCTGCACTCAACATAAGTGTGTCGAAGTTACCTCAGCCGCCCCGGATTCAGGTGCCTTCCTGTGGCGTACGGCTCTCGACCCGGTTGACGCGATCGAATTCATGCCCTTTGGTTCAGGGCTTGAACCGCCCGAGAGGTACACTTCGTCACGCCTCGGAGGACGACACACAGTTTGGCCATTCGCGACGTACAGCTTGGTGACGGAGTCAGGATCTTTCAACCCGACCTCGTCAATATCTATCAGTGCTCCATCGGAGACGAGTCCCGAATCGGGACGTTCGTCGAGATCCAGAAAAACGCCGCGATCGGCAAGCGATGCAAGATCCAGTCTCACACCTTCATCTGCGAAGGGGTCGAGATCGAGGACGAGGTCTTCGTCGGGCACGGCGTGATGTTCATCAACGACGCTTTGCCCCGCTCCACCAACGACGATGGCTCCCTGCAGACCGACGCCGACTGGCACTGCCAGAGGACGTTGATCAAGAAGGGCGCTTCGATCGGCAGCGGAGCCGTCATTCTCGGAGGCGTCACCGTGGGCGAGCGAGCCCTGGTTGGCGCAGGCGCCGTGGTCACCAAGGACGTGCCGGACTTTGCGGTCGTCGCGGGCTGTCCCGCTCGGGTGATGCGCGACGTTCGAGAGCTCGCCGAGGAGCTCAAATCCAAACACAACAATGGTTAACATTGCGGTCACGGGTTACGGCTACTGGGGGCCGAACCTTGCGCGTAACTTCGCCCAGACCCCCGGTGCCCGTCTCGCGGCCATTTGCGACCTGAGCGAAGCCAACCTGGCCAAAGCCAAGTCGCTGTACCCGAACACCGCGCTCACCACCGATTTCGACGCGATGATCGCCGACCCCGGCATCGACGCGGTCGTCATCGCCACCCCGGTTTCGACGCATGCCCCGCTGGCCGTCAAGGCGCTTGAAGCGGGCAAGCACGTGCTGGTCGAAAAACCGCTTGCCGAGAGTTCCGCCGAGGCCAAGCGCGTCGTGGACGCCGCCAAGGCCGCCGGCAAGGTGCTGCTCGTGGACCACACGTTCGTGTACATGGGCGCCGTCCAGAAGGTCCGCGACCTCATCGAGAGCGGCGAACTGGGCGACCTGTACTTTTTCGATTCGGTCCGCGTGAATCTGGGCCTGTTCCAGCACGATGTCAGCGTCATCTGGGACCTCGCCGTCCACGATCTGTCCATCGCGGGCTATTGGCTTCCGGGCGTGCCGAAGGCCGTCTCCTGCACCGCCGCCGCCCACGTTGACGGCTTGCCGCACGACGTGGCGTACCTCACGCTGATCTACGACAACAACCTGATCGCGCACATCCACGTGAACTGGCTCTCGCCGATCAAGCTCCGCACGATGCTCGTCGGCGGCAGCAACAAGATGGTCGTGTTCGACGACCTCGACCCCGTGGAGAAGATCAAGGTCTACGACCGGGGCATCGTCAAGAAGGAAGACCTCGTCGGCACGAACCAGGTGCCTCTGGCCTATCGCCGCACGGGCGACATCTGGATGCCTCAGTTCGACATGACCGAGGCCCTCAAGGTCGAGGCGCAGCACTTCGTCCGCTGCATCACCGAAGGCGAGAAGCCTCGCACCGATGGCGAAGCCGCCCTCCGCATCGTCCGCATTCTCGAAGCCGCCGAGCAGTCCATGAAGCTGAACGGTCAGGCCGTCGAACTCAAGGAAGACTGAACTCCATGATCCCATTCCTCGACCTCAAACAACAGTATCAAGGCATCAAGGACGAAGTCCTGGAAGCCGTCGGCCGCACCTTCGAGAACACGGCGTTCGTGCTGGGCCCCGAAGTCGCCGCGTTCGAAGAGACGTTCGCCAAGTACGCGGGCGCCAAGTACGCCGTCGGCCACAACTCGGGTACCGCCGCGCTCCATATGGCGTTGCTCGCCATGGGCGTCGGCGAAGGCGACGAAGTCATCACGATCCCGCACACGTTCGTCGCGACGGTTGCGGCGATCATGTACACGAACGCCAAGCCCGTGTTCGTGGACGTGGACCCCCACAGCTACACGATGGACCCCTCGAAGATCGAAGCGGCCATCACGTCCAAGACCAAGGCCATTATGCCGGTCCACTTGTACGGCCAGCCGGCGGACATGGACCCGATCATGGAGATCGCCAACAAGCACGGCCTGATGGTGCTGGAAGACGCCGCGCAAGCCCACGGCGCCGAATACAAGGGCCGCCGCATCGGCTCGATCGGCACGGCCGCCGGATTCAGCTTCTACCCCGGCAAGAACCTGGGCGCGTACGGCGAAGGCGGCGCGACCACGACCAGCGACGATGGCATCAACGAGCGGCTGCGCATCCTGCGCGACTGGGGCCAGAAGAAGAAGTACTACCACGAGGTGCTGGGCTACAACGCGCGACTGGAAGGCGTCCAGGGCGCGGTGCTCAACATCAAGATGAAGTACATCGAGGGCTGGACGGAGCGCCGCCGAGCCATCGCCAAGCAGTACGACGAGGCGTTCGCCGGTCTGAAGCACGTGAAGGCGCCCAAGGCCTACGCCGACCGACGCCACGTGTACCACCTGTACGTGGTGCTGGTCGAAGACCGCGACGGCTTCATGAACTTCTGCAAGGAGCACGGCGTGGGCACGGCCATTCACTATCCGTTCGCCATCCACACGCTGGGCGGCTACGACCACCTGGGCAACGTCGGCGACTTCCCGGTCTCCGAGCACGTCGCCGCGCGGTGCGTCTCGCTGCCGATGTTCCCCGAACTGACGGACGATCAGGCCAAGAAGGTCGTCGAAGTCGTCCACGAGTACGAGGCGCACCTCGGAGCCTAAACAAAGAACTATGAATGTCGTCGTCATCGGCGCGGGCAAGATGGGCTTGCCCCTCGCCTGTCAGATCGCCTCGCGTGGTGCCAGCGTCGTCGCCGCCGACAAGAACCCCCACATCGTCGAGTCCATCAACCGGGGCGTCGTACCGTTCGACGAACCCGGTGTGGACGAACTTCTGGCCCAGGTGGTGGGCGAGGGTCGCTTGCGAGCGACCACCGACACCACCGAGGCCGTCAAGACCGCCGACGTGACCATCGTCATCGTCCCGGTGTTGCTCACGCCCGAGAACAAAGCCGATCTCGGCATCATCCTCTCCGTCACCGACGACATCGCCGCCGGACTCAAGAAGGGCGCGATGGTCGTCTACGAAACCACTCTCCCCGTGGGCACGACGCGCAGTTTCGCGCCTCTGCTCGAAAAGAGCGGCCTCAAGTGCGGCGCGGATTTCGACCTCGCGTTCTCGCCGGAGCGTGTGAAGAGCAAGCTGGTTCTGCGCAACCTCACGGTGAATCCGAAGGTCGTGGGCGGCTTCGACGAGAAGAGCGCTGCGCGGGCCGAGAAGTTCTACGCGGATTACATCGGCGCGCCGGTGATCAACGTCAAGACGCTCGAGGCTTCGGAATTCGTCAAGCTGGCGGGCATGGTGTACCGCGACGTCAACATCGCGATCGCCAACGAGCTGGCTCGGTTCGCCGAACTCAAGGGCATCGACGTCAAGGAGACGTTCCCGGCGGCCAATACCGACGGCGAGGCGTACCTGCTGTTCCCCGGCATCGGCGTCGGCGGCCACTGCACGCCGGTCTATCCCTACTTCCTCATCCACGGGGCCAGGGAAGTCGGCATGGAGGCCAACCTCCCCATCCTGGCGCGCCAGATCAACGACGGCCAGGCAGGGCACTGCCTCGACCGGCTTTCGGACGCCATCGGCGACCTGAAGGGCCAACGCGTGACGATCATGGGCCTCGGCTTCCGACCGGGCGTCAAGGAGCATACGTGTTCCCCGGCGTTCCTGATCGGCGAGGAACTCGCAAGGCGCGGCGCGGACGCGACCCTGAACGACCCACTCTACTCCGACGACGAGATCCGGCACCACGGGTTCGCCCCGTCGAGCCTTGAAGGCGCGGCGCTCGTGCTCAATACCAATCACCCCGAATACGCCGACCTGGATTGGGCCGCTTTGGCCGCCTCCGGCGTGAAGGCCGTGGTGGATGGGCGCAACTTCTGGGATCGCGCGGCCATCGAAGCCGCAGGCATCCGGTACATCGGCGTGGGCCGCTGAATCCTCTCACCATGAAGCAGATTCTCCAGAACCTCGGCAGCGGGGCGACCGAAGTCGCCGAAGTCCCTTGTCCGCAAGCGCGGGCGGGCCACCTGCTCATCCGCACCTCCCGGACGCTCGTCTCTGCCGGCACCGAGCGCATGCTCGTCGAGTTCGGTCGGGGCAACCTGATCCAGAAGGCCAAGTCGCAACCCGACAAGGTCAAGGACGTGTTGAGCAAGATCAAGACCGATGGGTTGATGCCGACGCTGGACGCCGTCAAGGCCAAACTCGACGTGCCCATGCCGCTCGGCTACTGCAATGCCGGAACGGTGCTGGACGTCGGTCGCGGGGTCGAAGGCTTCGCCGTCGGCGACCGGGTGGTCTCGAACGGCAACCACGCGGAAGTCGTGGCCGTGCCGAAGAACCTGTGCGCCCGCATCCCGGAGGGCGTGACCGACGAGGAAGCCGCATTCACTGTGCTGGCCTCGATCGGTCTGCAGGGCATCCGGCTGCTGAGGCCGACGCTGGGCGAATGCTTCGTCGTCTCGGGCCTGGGCCTGATCGGCCTGATGTGCGTCCAGATGTTGCGCGCCGCCGGCTGCCGCGTTCTGGGCCTGGACTTCAACGCGAAGCGTCTCGAAATCGCCAAGAGCTACGGCGCCGAGACGGTCAACCTGGGCGCGGGCGAAGACCCCATCGAAGCCGCAATGGGCTTCTCGCGGGGCAAGGGCGTGGACGGCGTGCTGATCTGCGCGGCGACCGACAGCAACGAGCCGATCAAGCAATCGGCCCACATGTGCCGCAAGCGCGGACGCATCGTGCTCGTCGGCGTGGTGGGACTTCAGCTTTCGCGAGCGGACTTCTACGAAAAGGAACTCACGTTCCAGGTTTCGTGCTCGTATGGACCGGGCCGCTACGATCCGACCTACGAGCAGGGCGGCCAAGACTATCCCATGCCGTTCGTCCGCTGGACCGAGCAGCGCAACTTCGAGGCCGTGCTCGACATGATGGCTTCGGGTGCGCTCAACGTTCGCGACCTGATCACGCACCGCTACGCCATCGAGCATGCGCCAGACGCCTACAACGTGCTGACCGGCGACAAGGCCGCGATGGGCATCCTGCTCGAATACCCAACCGCCGAGGCAAAGCCTGCCGACGTGCTGCGTTCGCCAACGGTGAACGTCGCGCCCGGAGAGAAAACCGCTTCCGCCACGGGCGCTGGCCCGACGGTGAGTTTCATTGGCTCGGGCAACTATGCGGGCCGATTCCTCATTCCGGCGTTTCAGAAGGGCGGCGCGAAGTTCGGCATGGTCGCCAGCAGCGGCGGCGTGACGGCGCAGCATTTCGCCAAGAAGTACGGGTTTCGAACGGCGACGACGGACACCGACGCCCTGATCGCCGACGGTTCGGCCAACGCCGTGGCCATCGTCACGCGCCACGACACCCACGCCCGGTTCTCGGTGCAGGCGCTGAAGGCTGGCAAGAGCGTGTTCGTCGAGAAGCCGCTGGCGCTCACCCAAGACGAGTTGGACGCGATCTCCACCGCTCACGAGGCGTCGAAGGGCATCGTCATGGTGGGCTTCAACCGCCGCTTCGCACCGCACATCGTCAAGATGAAGCAATTGCTGGGCGGCATCAAGGAGCCCAAGTCGTTCATCTACACGGTGAATGCTGGCGCGATTCCCCCGGACCATTGGATTCAGGATCTCAAGATTGGGGGAGGCCGCATCATCGGCGAAGGTTGCCACTTCGTGGACCTCATCCGCTTCCTCGCGGGTTCGCCCCTGAGCAAGTGGGAGGCGCGCATGATGGGCGAGACGCCGCTGGTCGCACTCCGCGCGGACAAGGCGAGCTTGCATCTCGAGTTCGCCGATGGCTCGACCGGCACGGTGCACTATTTGGCCAACGGTCACAAGTCGTTCCCCAAGGAACGTCTGGAAGTCTTCGTCGGTGGTCGCGTGCTGCAGATGGACAACTTCCGCGTGCTCACCGGATACGGTTGGCCGGGGTTCACCAAGTTGAAGCTCTGGAGCCAGAACAAGGGTCAGGTCGAGTGCGCCACGGCCTTCGTCAACGCCCTTTCGCAAGGCAAGCCGTCTCCGATTCCCTACGAAGAGATCGTCGAAGTTCACCGAGCGTGCATCGAAATGCAGCAATCGCTGGTCGAGTGACGCGCGATTCGTGTGGCACAGTCCGCTCGGAATCTGTAGAATAGATGAACGCCCAGCGTTGGGCGGATGGAGGCAGACTTTCCTATGCGGACTTTCGCACGTTTCTCGGCGTGGGCCACGGCCTTGACATGCGTTGGCAACGCCCACGCTTCGGCGGCAGGCGCGGCGGCCCCGGACAACACGCTCATCTTTGTTCTGGGCGGGCTTCTCGTGGTGGCCATCGTCGTCATCGTGGCGTTGGTGGTCAAGAACCAAGGGGGCGGAGGGTCGGCCCCAGTGGCCCAGGCGCGAACTCGCGTGGTCGAGGACGAGGGCACGCAGGTCCGCATCGCGGGTCACCGGCTGATCCGCATGCACGGCGGCGTCAAGGTCGGGGCGGAGATCCCCGTGGGCAATTTGCTGACCATCGGCCGCGACAAGGGCATGGGCCTCAGCCTCAGCGACTCCGAAATGTCCAGCCATCACGCCGAAGTGGGCGTATCGGGCGAGTCGGCCTACGTTCTGGACAAAGGCAGCACGAACGGCACGTTTGTCAACGATGAGCGCGTCGAGCCCGATATTCCGCGAACCTTGAAGGATGGAGACGTGATCAAACTGGGTAGCACCACGCTTCAGTACAAGTCGGGTGCGTGACCCTATGTTCGACATCGCAGGTCAGACCCACGTCGGGCTGGTGCGCAAAGAAAACCAGGACGGATTCCTGGCGGTTCGGCTGGCAGCCGGCGACCGCCAGTATGCCTGTCTGGTGGTCGCCGACGGTATGGGCGGCCATCTGGACGGACGATTGGCCAGCGAGACCGCGATCAAGACGGTCAAGTCACACCTGAACGCTCCGACCATTGATCCCGACCACCCCGAACGGTGGCTGGAGGAGGTCGTGCAAGAGGCGCACCGCGAGGTGGGCAAACTGGGCAACGGTCAGATCGTGGGCACCACGCTGACCATAGCGATCGTCGGCGAGAAGTCGTGTACGGTCGGCCACGTGGGCGATTCGCGCGCCTACCGATGGCATAAGGGCCGACTCGAACCCGAGACGGTGGACCACACGTGGGAGGAGTACGCCAAGAAGCACGGGATCGAGAACGCCCACGGCGACCACCTGCGCCAAGCCATCGGCGTGGGCCCATCGGTGGAGGTCGAAACGTCCACGTTCCCGGTTGAATCGGGCGACGCGTTGCTCGTGTGCTCGGACGGGCTGCACAAGTTCGTGGCGCACTCGCTGGTGACGGCGGCGATCGGCAAGGCCAAAGACGCCCGGGACGCCTGCGACCGTTTGGTCGCGCAGAGCCTTCGATCCGGGGGGCGCGACAACGTGGGCGTGGCCTTGGCCTACATCGGCCATCGTGAACGAAGAGGCTGCCGCTTCTTCTAGACTCTATAGCGAGATGAGCGACAACGAACCGACCTACGCTTACGATCCGTTCGCCAAGACGGCCCCCCGATGGGGGCATCAAGGCGTTGGCGGCGGCGAGACGGTGCCCGTGATCGAGGGCTACGAGATCCGCGACAAGCTGGGTTCTGGCGGCATGGCCTCTGTCTGGTCCGCGCTCTACGTGCCGCTCAACCAGATTCGAGCCGTCAAGGTGCTTGACAGCGTGTTGGCCACCGATCGGTCGTTCATCAAGCGGTTTCAGGACGAGGCGCGCGCCCTCGGTCGGCTGGAGCATCCCAACATCGTCAAGGTGTTCGACGCAAACGCGGAACACGACCCGCCGTACATCGCGATGCAGTGGGTGGAAGGGCAACCCCTGTCGCAACTTCTGGGCTCGGGCCTTGGACAGGCTCAGGCGATCCACATCTTCGAGCAGATTGCGGAGGCTCTGGACCACGCGCACACCATGGGCTTCACCCACCGGGACCTGAAGCCATCGAACGTAATGGTCGCGCCGGACGGCAAGGCGATGCTCATCGATTTCGGCGTGGCCACGCTCCTCGGGCGCGACGTGAACCAAGGGCAGTCACTGACGGGCACCACTCGCTACCTCTCGCCCGAAGTCATCGAGGGGCGGGTGGCGGGTGCGGCGAGCGACCGCTGGGCCCTGGCCGTGATGATTTGTCGCGTGTTCGCAGGTGCGTTGCCGTTCGACGACCCGAACGCCGAGGTCGTGCTCAAGAAGATCGCTTCCGACTCTCCTACGATCCCGGCCCATGCACCGGCGCGGCTCAGGCAGTTCCTTGTCAGAGCCCTGGAGAAGGAGCCCGCCAAGCGCTATCGGACGTGCCGCGAGATGGTGTCCGACCTCAAGAGCGCGCTACAGCCGATCCCGATCTCGATGAAGGGCGATACGCCCAAGATCGCGATGGCAAGCGGTTTGGCCCTTGTCGTGATCGCGGCGAGCGCGTTCTTCGGTTCGAAGTGGATCGCGGGACGCAACCTCGCCAAGCCTGCCGAGAATCCGCCACCCATCGCTGCGGCGCCCCCGTTTGAAGCGGCGCCGATGCGGAGCCCGAGCGTCCCTCCGCCTGCCGAAGTCGATCCGCGTCTGAAGGCGCTGGAGGGTCCGTGGTTTGGCGATTTGGGTACCCGCTTCGCCGAGGGAGGCTTGTGGCCGACTCGGGATGGCGCGGCATTCATGTTGAATCTGCGCGACAAGGACAAGATCGTCTACTTCGACTTCGAGGGTGGATTCGATCCTGAGACGCAGGCGTTCGAACTGGCCGCCGGGGGAGCAAGCCTCACTCTAGAAGCGAGCGCCGACGGGAGCCAACTCAGGGGCACGCTTGACGATCCCGATGTTGGCCCGATGCCTGTTCGGTTCGTGCGGGCCAAGGATGTCGCGACGACGACGTACCGCAACGAGAAGCTGGGCATCCAACTCGAGGTCCCGGCGGGCTGGCACGTGCAGCCGGAATCCACGGAAGGCCGCAGCGTGCTCGTGTTGACCCCGCTTGCCGCCCGCGAACCCTATCTTCGGCTGACCTCGGCCCCCGACGACGGCCAGACCGATCCGATGGTTGCTTTGGAGCGCTACGAAACCGACGTCGCGGCGACGGGCACCTACACCCGTGTCGCCTTGAACGCAGAAGCCGGCTTGGGCGGGCGACGCTCGGTGTCGATCGACTACCGCTATCAGGCGGGCGACAATCCCGTGGTGCAGGGTTCGGTTCACGCGTTGCTTCGCCAGAACCAACTGGTGCTTCTCGAAACGGGCTATCCTTCGGACAGCATGGACCTGTGGCAGCCCTTGATCCATCGGCTGGTGGAGGGTCTGCGCTTCCTCGATCCGCCGGTGCCCAGCTCTGGGTGAGGGTCGTCTACCCGCCGATCTGAACCGTTTTGACCTGCGTGTAGAAGTCTCGCGCCGCCGGGCCCTGCTCGCGGGTGTGCGAACTGGACCCCTTGAACCCGCCGAACGGGGCGTGGGGGTCCACGCCCGTCGTGTCGCCGTTGACTCGTACCAAGCCGACCTCGATCTCGCGGATGTAGCGGAGCGCGTTGCCGATGTTCTGCGTGAACAGCGAGGCGCTCAGGCCGTAGCGGGTCGCGTTCGCCAGCCGGATCGCGTGTTCGGCGTCGTCGGCGCCGATCACGGCCAGCACGGGACCGAAGAGTTCGTCCTGCGCGAGCGTGTCGTTCTCGTCCTCGACCATCACCGCTGTCGGAGCGACGAAGTAGCCGTCCTCGAACGGCGACGGTACCGGTCCGCCGAACAGCAGGTCGCGGCCGGTCAACGCGCCGAGCACGCGTTGGCGGGCTGCGTCCGAGATCAGCGGGCCGATGGCGCACGCGGGGTCGCATACCGGCCCCAGGGGCAGGGCTTCGGCGATTCGCTTCAGCTCGGCGAGGAAGGCTTCCATCGCGGGTCGCTCGACGATGACGCGGCTGGTGGCCGTACACTTCTGTCCCGCGTAACGGAACGCGCCGCCGGCCACGAGGGTGGCTGCCTTGGTCAAGTTGGCGTCCTCCAGCACGATGCCCGCGTTCTTGCCGCCCATTTCGGTTTGGTGCTTCGCGTTGCGCGCGGCGCAAGCTTGGGCGATCAGGCCGCCGACTCGAGCCGAGCCCGTGAAGCTGAGCGCTTCGACGCCTTCACACGCCGCGAGCGCAGCTCCGGTGGAACCGTCGCCGTGCACGAGGTTGAACAGTCCAGCCGGCAAGCCCGCTTGGCCGCTGGTTTCGGCCAGCACCGAAGCCACCGCTCCCGAGAGTTCGGACGGCTTCCACACGACGGCGTTGCCGAATGCGAGCGCCGGGGCCGCCTTCCACAGCGGGATGGCTACCGGAAAGTTCCAAGGCGTGATGAGGCCCACCACGCCGAGCGGTTCGCGCAGCGAGAACTGGAGCGTCTCGGGAAACTGGCTGGGTATCACCGAGCCGTGGTCTCGGACGGCCTCGCCCGCGTAGTAGCGAAGGATCGCGACGCCGCGTCCCACCTCGCCCTTGGCTTCGGCGATCGGCTTGCCCACCTCGCGGGCGATCAAGCCGGCGAGTTCTTCGGCCCGGCTTTGCAGCGCCGCCGCCCATGCGGTGAGGGCGTCGGCTTTGGCGGGACCGGGCTTGGCCCTCCAGGCTCGCTGGGCCTCGGCGGCTTTGGCGACCGCTGCGGCGACCTCGGCGGCCGTGCCCACGGGGACTTCGGCCACCACGTCCTGGGGTTCGGAGGGGTTGAGGCTGGCTGTGGCGTCCGCGTGGGAAGCGACGGGTTCGCCCCCGATCCAGTGGTCGAGCCGAGTGGGGTGCATCGGTCTTCAAGGTACCCGGTTCGCTCACGATTCACGATTCACATTCACATCCCCCCACACGTCGGCAGGTGGTCGGCTCGTTCACGATTCACGATTCACATTCACGTCTCCCCAGACGTCTGCGGGCGTCGGGCGCGTTCACGATTCACGATTCACATTCACATCCCCCCAGGTGGCCGGCAAGTTGGTCGACAAGCGGTCGGCAAGTGGCTGGCTCGTTCACGATTCACGATTCACGATTCACATTCACATCCCCCCACACGTCGGCAGGTGGTCGGCGGGCCGAATCCGTGGCCCATCCTCTCTGTGCTCGGCACGCCATCGCGTCAACCTGCGTTCCCGAGCGCGACTCCTGGAACAGACTCGTCACAGTTCCGGACCTGCGATGCGCGTTGCCGAGCTAGTGATGTGTCTCAATAATACACAGGCGAATGGCGATGGCCGTTCGTCT